>Ga0256407_10011861_pt1 | contig 11976 bp, 13 predicted proteins | sample RumenRJG_04DNA_FD_193489 | JGI IMG/M metagenome (GOLD analysis project Ga0256407, IMG submission 193489) | Bovine rumen microbial communities from Lethbridge, Alberta, Canada - RJG_04 | ecosystem: Host-associated > Mammals > Digestive system > Stomach > Rumen | place: Canada: Alberta... | reverse complement strand
CACTGTAAAAGGAGGGCTCACACCGGAGTTGTCGTTGATATAATAAACAAGACCCAGAAACACAATTACGACTATTCCTATGACGGAAATAGTGATAATGTGCTTCCTTTCCATGAGGGTCGAAATATGTTATTTGCATAAAAAATTTTGACCTGATTATATCTTTATACACCTATCAACATTCGAAAACCATGGAAAGGCCTACCCGTGACGAGTATTTCATGCAGATGGCAAAGCTTGCCGCTACCAGATCGACTTGTCTCAGGCGTAAGGTCGGAGCTGTCATCGTAAAGGACAGCCATGTTCTCTCCACAGGTTACAACGGATCCCCCAGAGGTGTATCCCACTGTGAGGAGAAAGGATGCCTCAGAGTGTTGATGAATGTACCGTCTGGCACTAGGCACGAACTGTGCCGCGGCGTGCATGCGGAACAGAATGCTGTGACCCAGGCCGCCTACTTCGGAACCAGTGTGAAGGATGCGACCATTTACACCACGACCTTCCCCTGTTCCCTCTGTGCAAAGATTTTGATAAACTCCGGAATCAAGGAGATCGTCTACAGCGAAGGTTACATGGACGACCTTTCGAAGGACATCCTCGAAGAGACGGACATCGTCATCAGGCACATCGACGTTTGACGGCATACCCGTCTTCATCGTTTTTTGCGATTGTCTGCAATGAATAGGTTTTCCTCTTGTATATTATAATAAAAAATTAGGGTTAGCATTAAGTACCCCAAGTGACTACGCTCACGTACGAATGGTCGGGGAGTGTAACTTGAGCCGAACTGACATACTTTCGGAAATAAAGGAGGCTGAGACTAAAGCGGACGCTTCTGTCGTACAGGCAGAGGCAGACAAAAAAGCCGCTATAGCTCAGGCCCGCAGGGATTCTGTATCAAAGATTCAGAGCGAAGCCGACAAACAGCGTGCTGAGTTCGAGTCTGTGATGACAGCTGAGCAGGCTGCACTCGATAAGGAAAAAGCCGAGAAACTCGCCGCTGGCGAGGAGGAGGCTGCAGCCATCGAGGCCGCCGCAAGGGAAAAGATCAAGGAAGTCAACGATTTCCTCACGAACGAATTCGAGAGGGCAATAAATGCTTCTTCCTGAGTCGATGAGTAGGATTGTGATTGTGGGTACGAAATCCCGCATGGAGGATGCTATCAACGCATTCTACAGCGAGAAATCGATTCACATCATCGATCATACCACCGGCGACGACGGGCTCTCCATCGGAACCACCACCGAGACAACCTCGAAGGCATCTGAGAGGCTTATCAAAGTAAGGTCCATGGAAAAAGAGCTTGGGATCAACAAGCATACCAAGACCGCCGACATCGCAGTCGAGGATGTGCAGTCGCGCATCTCCGCCGGTGATGTCGAGGGCGTCGAAGATGAGGTCCTTAAGACCGTCGACGCAAGGAATGATCTTACCCAGAAAATCACTGAATTAAACTCTAAGAAAAACACATTTGAACTTCTGAAGAGACTGAACGAGCTTACTCTTGACCAATACAGCGGGTACAAGAGTCTGGACGTTCTCGTCGGTACCACTACCGGCGACGCATCATCTGTATCCATCGAGGATGCTGAGGTCTTCTCTTCCTTCGACAAGAAAGAGGGCGGCGTTGTCGCTGTCTTCGTGAAGAAGGAGAACAAAGAGAAGGCAATGGCAGCACTCGCAGATGTAGGGTATGTAGAGATGCAGGTACCCGTATGCACCGAAAAGGTTGCAGCGAATGATGCCTGCGTCAAGATCGACGCTGAGATCGAGGCAGCCACTGCCGAGATCGCAAAGTACGATCAGGCCCTCGAGGAACTCAAAGAGAAGTATATGTCCTTCCTTAAGGGATGCGACGAAGAGCTGGCCATTGAGGTCGAAAAGGGTAGTGTTCCCCTTAGGATCGCAGTGAGCAAGTACTCATACGTCATCGACGCGTGGGTACCTACCAAAAAAGTGGACTCCATCAAGGCCAACCTCGAGCGTAAGCTCGGAGATGACATCTATGTGGAGTTCCAGGAGACTCGTGGGAGGAGGGAGGAAGAATCCGCTGCCCAGGAGACTCGTTTCCAGAAGGTTCCCGTTAAACAGAACAACGGAAGGATCATATGCGAATATGAGTACGCGACCAGTCTGGTGTCGATTCCCAAGTACAATGAGATCGACCCCTCTTTCCTGATCGCTATCTTCCTGCCCCTGTTCTTCGGATTCATGGTGGGAGACATGGGTTATGCCATCCCCTTCATCGTCCTGGGAGCATACGGACTTAAGAAGACCCAACACAAAGACTGGCGTGCCATCGCCCTCGTCCTCTTCTTCGGAGGTATATGGGCGTTCATCTTCGGTCTATTCTTCTACGGCGAGATGCTGGGAATGCACCTTGTCGGAGGAGCGATCGACGATCTTGGAAACTGGGAATGGCATCACGACCACGTAGCCGTGGGCGGAACCAACGCATCCTGGGACTGGATCCTGGGAGACGATGGCCACAACCTGTACAATATCTGTAAGGAGATTGTTATGCAGGTCGGTGCCTGGAATGCCGGAGCAGAATACACCTACGGTGTCGGAGTAGGAAAACTCAACGATGTTGCGTTCCTCCTCAAGCTTTCTGTCTACATCGGTATCATCCACCTGTTCATCGGTCTGATGTTCGGTGTTTTCAACATCTACAAACAGCACGGCGCTAAGCACGCCTTCATGGAGAAGGGAGGAATCCTCTTCACCTTCTTCGGAATGATTCTCTTCTGCTTCGCACTCACCAACATGATGTTCTCTGAGGGTATCAGCAACCCCTCCCAGACCAGCATCATCATCCTGGGTATCGGAGTGGCGCTTTTCGTTATCGGAATCGTCCTCAACGCGAAGGCAGAGGGAGGAATGCAGGCAATTATGGCACTGCCTGAGGTCATCGGATGGATTCTGTCCTACACCAGGCTTGCTGCAATCTCCATGTCCAAAGCGGGTATGGCGCTTGCATTCAACTACATGGTTTTCGGAATGGTCATGGCCACCGAGGCAACCGGTACCTACCAGGGCACCCACGAGATCATCGCCTTCAACGGCTTTGCAGATCCCGTCATGCTCATTCTCGGAATCGTAATGTTCTGCTTCTTACACCTTGTCGTCTGGACCCTCGGAATTCTGTCCGCTGGACTGCACGCCCTAAGGTTGCAGTTCGTCGAACTCATGATGAGGTTCTTCATCGGAGGCGGAGAAGCGTTCGCACCTCTCAAAGAGGTCCGCAAGAAAACCTTTTTCAGCAAAAATGCTAACAATATCAAAGAGGTATGAAATATGGCAACAGTAGAACTTGGATACGTCGCAATCGGAGCAGGACTCGCAGTCGGACTCGCAGGACTCGGATCCGGACTTGGTGAGAAAGACATCGGTGCCGCAGCAGTCGGAGCAATTACCGAGGACCCCTCCCTCTTCGGAAGGGCAATGATCTTCACCGTTCTGCCTGAAACCGTCGTCATCTTCGGTCTCGTTATCGCTATCATGGCGATCTTCGTATTACCCGGTATGGCTTGAAGTCTGGGGGCCTTTAATTGGCACTAGACAGCGTCACGAAGGAGATCCAGGCATCCGCCGATGCTCAGATTGCCCGCATCAAACAGCAGCAGGCAGCTGAGATCAAGGCCATCAACGACCAGGCAGATGCACAGATCTCTGAAATGAAGAAGACACAGGACAAGAGGGTCGCAGAAGCCAAGGAGACCCTTGCCCGCCAGGAGCGCTCTAGCGCGGAACTGGAGAGCAAAAAGCTGGTCCTGTCCAAGAAGAAGGAGATCCTCGCCGAGGCCTTCGAGTCCGCTCTCGAGCAGCTCGAGGCAATGCCCGCCGACAAGAAGCTGGCATATTACAAAGCGATGGTCGCATCCGCAAAGGACATCATCCCCGAGCCCAAGGCATTCATCTCTGAGAACGACAAGTTCTCCGCAGCTGACCTTGGAGTCAAATCTGTAGAGAAGGACCCCCGCATCACCGCAGGTCTCATCCTTCAGAGCGAGGATGGAAAGTTCGAAGTCGATATGCAGTACCGCGTACTCCTTCAGAACATCTGGGACAGTAACCTGAAACAGCTATCCGATATCCTGTTTGGGTGAGAAAGCATGTTCAAGCGCAGCGGAACAGGTAATTACGCATACATGTCTGCGAGGGTGAAGGCTAAGACCTCCAAACTCCTCAAGGAAGAGGACTACAACAAGATGTTGATGATGTCCGTTCCCGAGATTTCGCACTATATCAGCGAAGCCGGTTACTCCAAGGAGATGAACGACCTTGGTGCCAGGCACTCCGGTATCGAGCTTCTCGAGTATGCTACCTACATGAACATGTCCAAGCAGTTCCGCAGTATTCTGGAATCAGCAAACGGTGAACTCAAGAGCATGATCTCCGCCTACCTTACCAAGTGGGACTTTGAGAACCTCAAAGTCGTTCTTCGCGGTAGGAACTACGGTCTCTCCCCTGATAAGATCAGGGAGGACCTGGTTATCGCCGGTTCTCTTAAAGAGGACGACATCGAGAGGATCATGGCCGCACCCTCCATCGAGGATGTGCTGACCATCTTCAAATCCAAGACCGGACTTTCCGTTTCCGACGAGGCAATCCACCTCTACAAGGAAGAGAACGTCCTCACCAGGATCGAAGACGAGCTCACCATCGGATACTACAAGGGTGTCCTCGATTCCATCACCGGAAAAGACAGAGCTACCAACATCTTCCGTACCTACATCAAGTACGTGATCGATCTCAAGAACGTCGAGACCATCATGAAATTCAAGATGGAGAACGTCGACGGATCGCTGGCAGCTGACTACTTCATCCCCGGTGGAGCCCAGCTCGACGAGAAGACCTTCGCACAGGCGAATGCAGCACCCACCATTGAAGCCGCTTTCAATGAGCTGCAGTCTATGAAGATCTTCGAGGAACTGAAGACATTGCTTTCTCAGGCCCCCACCGTCTCGCTCCTGGTCCTTACAATGGAAAGGTTCAGGCTCAAGATGGCAATTCAGGTCTCGCACATGTACCCCCTATCCGTCATCCCCGTCGTGGTCTACATGATCATGAAAGAGGATGAGGTCAAGAAGATCAGGACCGTTGCACACGGAATTAACAGCGGTCTTGACAGGGACACAATCAAGAATCTGTTGGTGATCTGATGGAGATAGCAGTTATCGGTAGTGACGATTTCACCCTCGGCTTCCGCCTCGCGGGGGTCAGGACCGTTTTCGTCGCGGACCAGACAAATTACCAGGAAAAAATGCAGGAAGCGATGGCCGATGCCAATGTCGGTATCCTCGCAGTAAATGCGGAAGACCTGCAGTACCTCCCCAACAACTACAGGATAAAGGTAATGGATTCCATCCAGCCTGTCGTCGTGCCCGTTGGCGGAGACCAGAGTGATCTTCGTGAGAAGGTCAGGAAAGTCATTGGCGTTGACTTGTTTAAGACAGAGGATGAATGAATGAGCACTGAAGGTGTAATTTACAGAGTCGCAGGACCTGTCGTAACCGCCGTAGGTATCTCCCCCAGGATGTACGATGTCGTACACGTTGGAAACGAGAGGCTTATGGGTGAGGTTATCAAGATAGTCGGCGACAAATCAATCATCCAGGTTTATGAGGATACCACCGGAGTAAAACCCGGAGAGCCCGTTACCAACACCGGACTCCCCCTCGCCGTTGAGCTCGGTCCCGGACTTCTGACTTCCGTTTACGACGGAATCCAGAGGCCTCTCCCTATTCTTATGGAGATGTGCGAGGGACCCTTCATCGGTCGCGGTAAAACCGCACCTGGAATCAGCAGGGAAACTAAATGGGACTTCAAACCCGCAGTCGCAGTCGGCGACGAGGTTTCCGCAGGCTCCGTCGTCGGAACCGTGCAGGAAGGTCCTATGGTCCACAAGATCATGCTTCCCCCCAACGCAAAGAAAGGAAAGGTCGAAGACATCAAAGAGGGATCCTTCACCGTTGAGGAGCCCATCGTGAAAGTCGACGGCGTCGAGTACCCCATGATGCAGAAATGGCCTGTACGTCAGCCCAGGCCCGTCGCGGAGAAATACAACCCCGACGTACCTCTCGTCACCGGACTCCGTGTTCTCGACACCATGTTCCCCCTCGCAAAGGGAGGAGCAGCCGCAATCCCCGGTGCATTCGGTACCGGAAAGACCGTTACCCAGCAGTCCCTCGCAAAGTACTCCGATGCAGAGATCGTCGTCTACATCGGATGCGGTGAGCGTGGAAACGAGATGACCGAGGTTCTTACCGAGTTCCCCGAACTCAAGGACCCCAGGACCGGCGATTCTCTGATGAAGAGGACCGTCCTCATCGCCAACACCTCCAACATGCCTGTAGCAGCCCGTGAGGCATCCGTCTACACCGGTATGACCATCGCAGAGTACTTCAGGGACATGGGATACAACGTCGCACTCATGGCAGACTCCACCTCCAGGTGGGCAGAGGCAATGAGGGAGATCTCCTCCAGGCTCGAAGAGATGCCCGGAGAAGAGGGATACCCCGCATACCTTTCCGGAAGGCTCGCAGAGTTCTACGAGCGTGCCTGCCGTGGAAAGTCCCTCTGCGGCGACGACGGATCCATCTCCGTCATCGGTGCAGTTTCTCCTCCCGGAGGAGACCTTTCGGAGCCTGTTACCCAGAACACCCTGCGTATCGTCCGTGTCTTCTGGGCACTCGATACCAAACTCAGGGAGAGGCGTCACTTCCCCACCATCAACTGGCTTACCTCGTACACCATGTACGACGCACAGCTGTCTGACTGGTTCAAGGCAAACGTCGCCGAGGACTTCCCCGAGCTGAAGGTCTGGGCAATGAAAGTCCTGCAGAAAGAGGCTGAGCTTCAGGAAGTCGTTCAGATGGTCGGTTCCGACTCTCTCCCCGACGAGCAGAAGATCACCCTCGAGGTCGCCAAGATGATCCGTGAGATCTACCTGCAGCAGAACGCATACGACGAGGTCGACTGTTACTGCCCCCTCAAGAGGCAGTACACCATGCTGAAACTCATCAGGAAGTACTCCGACCTTGCTGACAAGGCACTCAAGAACGGTGTCGCAGTCGACAAGATCGCATACATCCCCGCAAGGGAGAGGTTCCAGCAGGCTAAGCAGGACCCCCAGATCGACGCTGAGCTCGCCGCAGTCGAGAAGGACATGGAAGAGCAGATCGCTAAACTGGAGGCTTGAAAATGGCAACCGTATCCAAAGAATACAAGACAATCGAGAACATCCAGGGTCCTCTCGTCTTCGTCAAGACCGAGGAACCCGTCGGATACAAGGAGCTCGTAACTGTCAGGCTTTCCGACGGATCCATCAAGAACGGAGAGGTTCTTGATTCCGCTAACGGAATGGTCGTCATCCAGATCTTCGAAGGTACCTCCGGTATCGACAGGTCTGCATCCGTCAAGTTCCTCGGAGACACCATGAGAATGCCCGTCTCCAAGGACATGCTCGGACGTGTTCTCTCCGGATCCGCAAAGCCCCTCGACGGAGGAGCAGAGATCGTTCCCGAGGACATGCGTGACATCGCAGGAGCTGCAATCAACCCCTGGGCAAGGGCATCCCCCAACGCGTTCATCCAGACCGGTATCTCTACCATCGACGGAATGAACACCCTCGTTAGGGGTCAGAAGCTGCCTATCTTCTCCGCATCCGGACTTCCCCACAACGATCTCGCACTGCAGATCGCAAGGCAGGCAAAGGTCCGCGGAGAGAACGAGCAGTTCGCTGTAGTGTTCATCGCACTCGGTATCACCAACGAAGAGAAGCAGAAGTTCATGAGGGAGTTCGAGAGGACCGGTGCACTCAAAAACGCAGTGGTCTTCCTGAACCTCGCAGACGACCCTGCTGTCGAGCGTATCGCAACTCCCCGTCTGGGACTTACCACCGCGGAGTACATGGCGTTCGACCTCGGAATGCAGGTTCTCGTCATCATGACCGACATCACCAACTACTGTGAAGCACTGCGTCAGGTCGGAGCAGCTCGTGAAGAGGTGCCCGGAAGGCGTGGATATCCCGGTTACATGTACACCGACCTCGCTCAGCTCTACGAGCGTGCCGGTAGGATCAAGGGAAAAGAGGGTTCCATCACCCAGATCCCCATCCTCACCATGCCCGGATCCGATATCACCCACCCCATCCCCGACCTTTCCGGATACATCACCGAGGGTCAGATCGTTCTTTCCATGGATCTCCACAGGAACGGTATCTACCCCCCTGTCAACGTATCCAGTTCGCTGTCCAGGCTGATGTCCAACGGTATCGGTCCCGACCACACCCGTGACGACCACAAGAACGTGTCCGACCAGCTCTACGCATCCTACGCAGAGGGTAAGGACCTCCGTGGTCTCGTCGCGATCGTCGGTAAGGACTCCCTCTCCGCCAAGGATAGGAAGCTCCTCGACTTCGCCGATCTCTTCGAGGACCGTATCGTCCGCCAGGGAATCGACGAGGACCGTTCCATCGAGACCACCCTCGACATCGCTTGGGAAATCCTGAAGGAGCTCGATGTGGATCAGCTCACCAGGATCAGCAAGAAGCTCCTCCAGAAGTACCTGAAGAAGGAGTGATGAACGATGGCAGCCCGCGATATCACCCCGACCCGTTCCGTGCTTCTCGACCTCAAAAGGAGGATCAAGCTGTCCCAGTCCGGACACAAGATCCTCAAGATGAAGAGGGATGGACTCATCCTTGAGTTCTTCGAGATCATGGAGAAGGCGAGGCAGATGCGTGCAGGCGTAACTTCGGACTTCCAGCTTGCAATGAAGAAGATCACCATTGCAAAGGCAGTCGACGGAGAACTCAACGTCCTGAGTGCGGCATACGCACTCAAGACGTACCCCGTCGTAAATCTCAGCAGCAAATCCATCATGGGAATGATGGTCCCCAAGGTAGAGGCAGAGAATGTTCGCCGCGGATTCCTGAACAAGGGATACGGTATCATCGAGACCTCCGCCTACATCGAGGATGCGGGAGCGGCTTTCGAGAGGCTTCTCGAGACCCTGATCCGCGCAGCCGAGGTCGAGACCACCATGAAGAAACTCCTGGATGAGATCGAGAAGACCAAGAGGCGTGTAAACGCTCTGGAGTTCAAGATCATCCCCGAGTTCCAGGATGCTGAGAGGTTCGTCAAATTCCGTCTCGAAGAGATGTCTAGGGAAGAAACAACCCGTCTGAAACACCTCAAGGGCAAGGGAGAGTCGACCGAGTGAAGTCCATGAGGGAGCGTGTGGAAGAGATCCGGGAGGACCCCATCAAACTGAGAAGGTGGTTCACCGCGATTTGGGTGATCAGCTATGGTATGCTGATGCTCGGCGCTTTCCTCATCATCGCCGTGTTCGTACTGAGCTGGCTTTGAAACCATTTCCCGGAAGGGCAGGGAAACCTGCCTGACCGGGTATTATTTTTTCTTAGAATTCTGAAGTCTGGCACATACGTGCCGTACGGTGTTTCCCGCTGAAGGGAAGCGGTTCATCCCTTGAGGAAATCGTGCATGGTGATCTCGCCTGTACCCAGGTGGACCACGGGCATGATGGCGGGATCGGGGTTGAAGTTGTTCCTCTTCTGGTAATCGGTCTGGGACTGCCAGGAGGAGGCGTTGATCATCTTGACTCCGTGGTATTCCAGTCTTCCGGCCCCGTGGACGTGCCCGGAAACGAAAATGTCGGGCAGGTGCTCCATGGCCAGGTAATCCTTCTTCTCGGGGGCGAGGGCGTTCTTCTGGCCGTACATGGGTGCCAGGTGCCTCCTCATGATCATCTGCTTCATGACGGCAGGGGGATCCTCGTAGGACATTCCCCTGACGCTCTGTACCCAGTCGTCGATGCTCTTACCGTGGTAGGAGGTCACTATCCTGCCCTCCACGTTGAGATTGATGGGATTGCCGGTGATGAAGATGTTAGAATCGAAGGATTTGGTGTAGATCTCCTTCAGGGCGGGCTGCGGTTCGGCGAGCCTGCATGCATCGTGGTTGCCGGGGTGCATGACGATCTTCATGTGGTCGGGGATCTCCTTGAGATATTCGGAGAGGGTCTCGTATTGCTTGAAGATGTTGTTGATGACCAGGTCCTTCTCCTGGTCGGGGTATGCACCGATGCCGTCCACGACGTCTCCCGGCAGGACTAGATAGTTCAGGTTCTTCTCGTAGGCGTTGGCCTTGAGCCATTCTATCATCTTCTCCCACTGGGGTTTGAGGAACTCCCTGCTGCCGATGTGGATGTCCGAGAGGAAGGCGATGGACGAATCGGAATCCGACGGAGTCCAGGAACTCTTCTCGGTCACATCGGGCCTGTAGATCTTGTTGGCATTGAAGAATCCGCTCCTGTTGGCGTATTTGCCGCCGGACCCGGTGGACGGTTTGCTCCTCTTACCGGTAATGCCGATGACCTCGTCGTTGACGAACAGCTCGTTGCTGATGGGGGTATCCTTCCTGATGAGTACGTTGCAGGAACCGGATTCGTCCTCGATCTCCAGCATGGTGTGGCCGTTCTTCGTGGTCTTGACCTCGTAGATGATACCCACGATGTTGACCTCGCGGTCGACCTCCATGGCCCTGGTGATGGGCAGGGGAGGGTCGAAATCCCTCCTCTTCAGGATGATCTTCTTGAGGATGTTGTACCTGCTCCTGAAGTAATTGGTGAAGTCCTCGATGGTACCGGTGCAGGTGCTCTGTCCGGTGATGTCGGATCCGGGGATGATGGAGATGTCCGTGTCCCTCTTGATCTTGGGCTTGATGACCTTCTCCGGCTCCATGATCCCCTTGTCGCCGTTGAGGAAGTTCATGACATCGCTCTTCATCACGAACACGGTGTTCTTGGAGAGCGAGTTGAGAAGGGTGTTGACGAATTCCATCGAATATCCATTGGATTCGATGACCTCCAACGCATCAGGAGCAAGGAACATATTCCTCCTGCTTACCGCCGACAGAACTTCGTCCTTCATAGCGAGCCCTCATACCTGTGCGGATTTATGTCCTTATCGGATGCCCCGTCACTACCTATAAAAGGCGGATATCCGATAGTCGGGCATGGAGACTGTAACGGTAACCTGCCCTGTATTCCCCAGCGAAGATCCCGAGAAGGTAAGGGCCGCCCTGGCCAGCATTTTCCCCACGGGACAGTTCGAAGCGGATGCCAAAGGGCTTTCCGGACAGGCGGACCTCGTCCAGTTCTCTGCACTCATCCGCCGTCAGAGGATCCTCGACACCGCCCGCAGCCAGATGCAGAAGGGTACCCGCGGCAGCCACACCAAGACGGTCTTCAGCCTCAACAAGCAGGTGGCCACCGTCGGAAAGGTATCCTTCGTGGACTACCGCACCGTCCTCGGCACCATCAGCGTATGCGTGGAGACCGACGGCGATATCAATGAGATAATTGACCGCGTCGCACCCATGACCGTCGACGGCGAAGAGGTAAAGGCATGAACGCCATCGGCGTGTCCTGTCCCGATTTCGGCAAGACTTCCTTCCCTGAAGCACTCGCTGAGATATCGAGGGAATTCCGTCATTGGGAGATATTCTCGGAGCTCGAACATTATGCTCCTTTGGTAAGTCTGGAACATTCCGATCTCATCAGGGGTTCGGACCTTACTTTCTCTGTACACACCGGTATCGCGGACATCAACGTGGCCTCCAATAACGAACGTTTGCGCGAAGCGGCCGTGGCCAACATCGTGGCCGAGATGAAGGCCGCCAACGATCTGGACATCGATACCGTGACCGTCCATCCCGGAATCATCAATCTTGCCGTGAAGGGGGTCCGCGACCGTTCCCTCGCACAGGCCAGGATCTCCATGAAGGAGATAGAGCATTATTCCGCGGAGTACGGCCTGTACGCCTGCATAGAGAACATGCCCAACTTCCCCGTGATGCTGGGTATCCAGGCGGACGAGCTGAAGGAGATCATCGACGGTACCGACCTGTCGGTGTGTTTCGATATCGGCCATGCGAACACCTCGGGAC
>Ga0256407_10011855_pt1 | contig 11978 bp, 16 predicted proteins | sample RumenRJG_04DNA_FD_193489 | JGI IMG/M metagenome (GOLD analysis project Ga0256407, IMG submission 193489) | Bovine rumen microbial communities from Lethbridge, Alberta, Canada - RJG_04 | ecosystem: Host-associated > Mammals > Digestive system > Stomach > Rumen | place: Canada: Alberta... | reverse complement strand
CAGGACTTTCAGCAAACCAAAAATGTGGGCAAATGTTGCCGGAGGAATTATCTGCTTCATTATGTTTGCATATGAACTCTATTCCCGTTTAATAAACGATTCGAGCATAATCAGTTCCCTGCTTTTTTTGTTTTTGGCGGTGAATTGCACATTCAGAGTATTTTCGTATGCCAAACTGAACAGTATAAAAAAGAGAATGGAAAACGATAGTCAATTCGTCAAGGCAGAGCGCCGTCAGAGCATTATCATCAACATTTTCAGTAATGCGACCGCAGTGCTCTGCTTGCTGGTATTTCTGATTCATCACATCACTATCAAGGGATCGTTGGTAGCCTTCGATGCCTTTCTGGGTATCTGTGCTATCTGTTTCAGCGTGATTCTGGTTCAATCCATTCAGAACCTTAAACGCTTCGATAGATTGTAGCGTTCAAATTCCAGTTTCACGATTATTTAAGGCTATGAATTCATTTTCGGCACGACTCTCCGCCATCTGGAGGGGACTTCTCCGCAGTTTCCGGGACTTTCCCGTCGAAGCGTTCATTTCTGTCTCGGCCTTTGTACTGACTCTTTTATCCAACGAGAAGGTGATTGAGTCGGATTTCCCTCTCGTTTTCTTTTTCCCTCTCGTGGTGCTTTCCTTCTGTCTGCACCGCATCTCAGACCGTAAGGGAACCCTCGTCTGGAAGGTTTGCTATTTAGCCTCGGCTCTTTTCTGGATTCCACTTTACTTCTGGAGGCCGGAGCTGGGGGAAGCCGGCATCGTCGTGATTTATATGATCTCGTTCATCCTGTTGTTCGCAACCGGTGGCCGGCAGGACAATGAACAATACGCAACGACAATCCTCCACTGCCTGGTAAAAGGATGTGCCGCAGTCCTTGTGGCCGGGGTCCTGTCAATGGTGGTGCTCGCCATCATCGCCTCGGTGGATTTCCTGTTCCTGTCCAGGTCCCTGGCCGAAAAATGGTACGTCTATCCTCAGCTGCTGGTCTGGCTGCTCATCGCGCCAATGCTCTGCTGTGCGTTTGTGTCCGAAACGCCCGCGCAGTGGAAAGACCGTCGCATCCTGACCCTCGTTGTCGAATATATCCTTACGTCTGCTCTGCTGATCTACTCCGTCATCCTCTATGCCTACATGCTACGCATTCTGATCCAGTGGAAGTTGCCGGACGGCGGTGTAGCATATCTCGTCGGAGGGTTCATCGGCGTGGCGCTGGTCTGCCGCCTGCTGCAGGCGTTGGTGACAAAACCGCATTTCGAATGGTTCTACCGGTATTTTCCGTATGTGGCTATCGGCCCGCTCGTCCTGCTATGGATTGGCATTGCCCGGCGCATCGGGGAGTACGGCCTGACGGAAGCGCGGGTTTATCTGGTAGCTGTTTCGCTGCTGCTGACCCTGTTCACGCTTTTTCTGCTAAGTTCCCGCACCCGGTCTTTCTTCCGTATGAGCCTGATAACGGGCGGCGTGGCGGTGCTGCTGACATTCATTCCCGGTATCCGCGCCCATGACCTCGGAATCAGGAGCCAGCGCGCGCGGCTGGAGAAGGTGCTTCCGGACCTGCTGGTGGACGGAAAATTCCCCGAGGATGCCCCTTATACGGCTATTGCCGATTCCTACGACCTTCGGCGGAAATGGGACAGCGCTTCCAGCGCCGTAAACTATCTTCGGAAGGAATTGGGGGCGGATAATTTCGAGGAGATGTACGGACGCTATGGCGAGTTTACTTATTACCCGTACATGATTGATTTCGATTCTGTTGCCGCCGAAGCAGTTGACAAGGTGAAGACATACAAGCGGAATACCCCTGTTTCGCTGGATGGCTATACCCTGCTCCTGCCGGAGGATGCCTATCATTACTACGAAGACAGTTCCGTGGTAGTCTTCTACGAGAACGATTCGGAGAAGGAACTGCTCCGCTGCGAGATCGTCGCCCGCCTCGACTCCTCCAATCCGGATAAACTAGTCTATAAGAACGAGAAGTATCTGGCCGTCTTTGATTCAATCACTGACTATCACCACGCAGAGGGACGCCCTGCCTTCATCACTGGCGGACATACGCTCTACGCAAAGCCATGACGAGGACCATCAAATACCAATTTATCGGTGAGACGAATTACCGGGAGTGCAGTAAAATGATGAACAACACGATTTATAATTATCTGTCTAATAACGGAATTGATATCTCTCGCACACATGGGTCGCGCATTCATGAACTTAGGGAATATCCATCCTATTATTGGGGGCTCAAGGAAACAAATGCGCACGAATTCATGAAGTTATGTCAAAAAGAAAAAATACCGATAGACCGGACGGAAACCTACCTGGAGACCAGCGCAAGCGCGATGTTCACCTACGGTTTCGCCCATGCCGTGAACCGGGGCTGGATCGACCGGACCGCCTTCAAGGATGTCGCCCTCTCGGGCTGGCAGGGGATTGTCCCCCAGGTCAATGCCGAAGGACAGGTGGAGAACACTTGCGTGGGTACGGGGCTTGGCTGGACCAATACTTTCTACGCGAACCGCCCGGTGAGCGTTTTCGCCGCCCACGGGTATGGACCGGTCCTGCTCGCCGCGTCTGAGATCATCGAACTCTGCAAGTCGTTATGAGATAGCAGCCGATTCCGTTTAACATGTTGAAGTATTGACCATGACAGGATTGAAACGATGGGCGGCGGCCTTGCTGCTGGCGTGTCCCCTGCTGGCGCAGGGGCAGGAGGTATTCAAGGTGTTCCAGTTCCCCCGGAACTCCATCTCCCGCATCGACGGGGACTTTTCGGACTGGGACATCGTCCCGGACAGCTATGCCGTCGGTATCGACAAGATGCAGGAGAACAACGGTTTTTGGAACCTCTCTCCGGATCACAAGATGTACGGGGATGCGTCTCTGGAACGGGAGTTCGTCCTGTGTCCGCTGGAGCCCGCATGCAAGGATAAACTGACCGCGGCCTGGGACCATTCCGTGATTCCCGGTACACGCACTGTCCGGTTCGATGACCGGAGCGAAGGGACCGTGACGGGCTGGCTCTGGGACTTCGGGGACGGCTGCACGTCCACGGAACGGAATCCGTTCCACACTTACCGGGAGGACGGCGTGCAATATACCGTGACCCTGACGGTTTCCGGACCTGACGGCAGCAGCCGGTGCTGCAAGGTCTGGGATGTGGGCGTCTGGGGCTATGGCCGGACGGCTTCCAGCCTTTTTTTCCGGCGGGACAGCCTCCAGGTACCGGAAATCGTCACCGACGAAGTGGTCCAATACCGGAACGTGGGCCATCATGGCCCGGCCGTGGAGGATGCCGGCGCCGCGTATCGTATCTATTTCAATGACAGCGGAGCCATCGACCTTTATTCCAAGAGCGGGGAGCAGATGGAACTGCGGAAATATCTGTGGTATCCCACGGAGAGGCAGCAGGCGGAAGAGGGGGCCGGTTGCGACGAATACCTGGTGGGGAAGACCGTGGGATTGGGCGGTATCGCTCTCTGGGACGGAAAGCAGGAAGTGAAACTGGTGGCGACGAAAAGCCGGATGGCCCGGGCCGGAAAGACGGAAGCAGGCTCTTTCGCGGAAATCGTCTCCTACGGCGTGAAATGCGGGAAACGGCTGTACGACATATCGTTACGAGTAGATGTGTTCAACGGGTCGCGGGTGGCGAAGGTCACCGCGACGGAATTGAACGGAAAGAAGATCCGCTTCCTTACCGGTGTGAATTATCATCCGGGTGAAAGCGTCACGGTCGGGGAAGGCTACGCTGCCGTCTGGGGCGTTCATCCGGCCGATGTCTCGCAGGATCCGGCGCCCCTCGGGGCCGCCATCCTGTTCGATCCGGCGCTCTTTCCGATGGTGAACCGGACCGGGGACATGGTCCGGCTCGTCTCCCGGCCGGCAACGACGGTATCCACCCGGATCGTGGCCGCTTCCACGAAGGAAAAAGGAATCGACACGGAAGAAAGGCTGCTGGCTTTCGTCCGTTCTTTATGTGATTGAGTATGAAGCGAAACCTGCTTGTGTTGACCTTTTTGCTGCCGGTGCTGACCGTCCTGGCGGCTCGCAAACCCGGGCCGGTGTGGCCGGATGGAACCCCCATGTCCACCTGGTTCACAGACCCGTCCAAGGTGGATGATGGTACCCTGGGCAACCGGTATTTGGAGACGGATTAGGGCGTCTGTCACGCAAATTTGAGTTTTGAAGAACTTGTAACTAATTGATTATCAAGCGTTTACTTGCCGATGCGGTCAGTAAAACTAATTGATAATCAATCGGTTACAAAAGTTTGGTACATATATGGTTCAAATTTCCCAAATTTTCCGAACTCTGGAAATTGAATGAAAAACTACATAATAGTCCTCAGAAATGTTTCCGAGGCCGTTTTTGAGCGATTTTTCGTAATTCCGAATTACGGCGATGTTAGGGGAAAATAAGCTTCTCGAAGCAAAATATTGTCGATTTTGAGAAAACCTATATTAGATTTCTTGTAAACATCTTTATATCAGCGATTTAAGAATTACGGAGTGAGCGTAATTATTCATTATATCGTTTTTCTTGTGTCTGAGATATGTTTTTCTTATACCCGAAAACCGCATAACTACTTGGCCAAACGAATCTGAAATCCTCCTATATTTGTATTCGATATATCGGAATTTATATATGAGAAAGGTCTTTCTTTTGGGTATATTAATATCACTTGTTTCATGCACCAGGACGCCTGAACGCATTCTTTCAAAGGTTTGGGGAGTTAATGTAAAAGGGTTAGAATACAGTGTGACCTCTTTTAGGGACCAATGGATTGGCAATGGTGATGGCGAAACAGAGATAAGAATGGCTGTTGAATTGCCGCAGAAAGACATTGACATTCTGATTTCTCATGGTGCAAAACCGCTTCCAATTGTAGAACCAGAAAATAAGAAGAGATGGCTTGAACGAATATCAGGGATTGTTTGTGCTACTGATGGCGTCTATTTCTTCGAGCAAGGCGAACAGGAACAAGAGTGTGAGTTCCTCATTTACGATGATGATTCACATGTGTTGTATTACTACTTGTCAATCATGTAGATTAGTATAAGTTGGAATTTGAAATGGCAAATCACTCAATAGAAATAGATTGTTCTGGGATGACAGAACTGTCTCTCAACATAAAAATGAAAGAGCTATTGGGCTTCCCTGATTTTTATGGGATGAATTGGGATGCAATGATAGATTGTCTGTCATATATGCGTCAGCCAAGTGCAGGGATGTCAAGTGTAGCACTGAATGATGATGAAGCGCTCATTATTTATTGTAAGAACCTTTCAGAGGCATCCTTCGATATTGCTGTATTTATTGATGTTATTAGGGCAGTCAACGAGAGAGAAATAAATGCGGGTAATAGCGCTCAAATATTCCTTTGCCCAATTCCGTAAATTCCAGTTTCACGATTATTTAAGGCTATGAATTCATTTTCGGCACGACTCTCCGCCATCTGGAGGGGACTTCTCCGCAGTTTCCGGGACTTTCCCGTCGAAGCTTTCATTTCTGTCTCGGCCTTTGTACTGACTCTTTTATCCAACGAGAAGGTGATTGAGTCGGATTTCCCTCTCGTTTTCTTTTTCCCTCTCGTGGTGCTTTCCTTCTGTCTGCACCGGATCTCTGACCGCAAGGGGACTATAGGCTGGAAGGTCTGCTATTATGCATCGGCACTTTTATGGGTTCTCGTGTTTATCTGGAATCCGGAATTGGGAGCGACCGACACAGTCGTAATATATCTCATCTCATTCATCCTGCTGTTTACGGCTGGTGGCCGTCAGGACAATGAGCATTATGCTGCGACTATCCTCCACTGTCTTGTGAAAGGCGGTGCCGCAGTCCTTGTGGCCGGGGTCCTGTCACTGGCGGTGCTCGCCATCATCGCCTCGGTGGATTTCCTGTTCCTGTCCAGGTCCCTGGCCGAAAAATGGTACGTCTATCCTATGCTGCTGGTCTGGCTGCTCATCGCGCCAATGCTCTGCTGTGCGTTTGTGTCCGAAGCCCAGGCACAGTGGAAAGACCGTCGCTTCCTGACCATTGTTGTCGAATATGTCCTTACTCCTGCTCTGCTGATCTACTCCGTCATCCTCTATGCCTATATGCTGCGCATCCTGATTCAGTGGAAATTGCCGGATGGCGGTGTAGCATATCTCGTCGGAGGGTTCATCGGCGTGGCGCTGGTCTGCCGCCTGCTGCAGGCGTTGGTGACAAAACCGCATTTCGAATGGTTCTACCGGTATTTTCCGTATGTGGCTATCGGCCCGCTCGTCCTGCTATGGATTGGCATTGCCCGGCGCATCGGGGAGTACGGCCTGACGGAAGCGCGGGTTTATCTGGTAGCTGTTTCGCTGCTGCTGACCCTGTTCACGCTTTTTCTGCTAAGTTCCCGCACCCGGTCTTTCTTCCGTATGAGCCTGATAACGGGCGGCGTGGCGGTGCTGCTGACATTCATTCCCGGTATCCGCGCCCATGACCTCGGAATCAGGAGCCAGCGCGCGCGGCTGGAGAAGGTGCTTCCGGACCTGCTGGTGGACGGGAAAATCCCTTCGGATGTGCCCTATGAGGACATCGCCGCCTCCGAGGAGCTGAAGCGCAAGTGAGAGACGGTGTCCGGCGCGCAGGGTTATCTCCAGAAAGAAATGGGGATTGGCAAGTATGAGGAGTCATATGGGACCTATGGCGTGTGCGCCTACAGGGAATCTATGCTGAATCCGCTGATCGAGGATCCCGGAACAGGGGGTGCCGGTCGCTCCCCATGGGCATATTACAGCTTGAAGGAAGCCGTGCCGCTTGGAGATTATACGCTTCTTCTTCCCGGCAGCGCTTTCCATTACTACGAAGACAGTTCCGTCGTGGTCTTCTATGAAGATGACTCGCGCGGCAAGGAACTGCTCCGCTGCGAGATTGTCGCCCGCCTCGACTCCTCCAATCCGGATAAACTAGTCTATAAGAACGAGAAGTATCTGGCCGTCTTTGATTCAATCACTGACTATCACCACGCAGAGGAAGGCCCTGCCTTTATCACTGGCGGGCATACGCTTTACGCCAGGCCATGACGAGAACCATCAAATTCCAATTTATCGGTGAGACGAATTACCGGGAGTGCAGTAAAATGATGAACAACACGATTTATAATTATCTGTCTAATAACGGAATTGATATCTCTCGCGCGCATGGATCCATCCTACGTGATCTGAAAGATTATCCATCCTATTATTGGGGGCTCAAGGAAAATAATACGCGCGAATTCATGGAGTTATGTCAAAAAGAAAAAATACCTATTATAGGAATTGATGTCTTAACAAATGAAAACGGCTTTTACGAATTATCTTTTGATGTTTGGTGTTATGAGCGAGGAGAAAATGAAAATGATAATAGTTATATAATAAACTCTATCAAAGGAGCCACGGATTACTTAAAACATTTTCACCAGAAAAAAGACCTGCTCTTTTCATTTACAATCAACGAAATGTATGCAAAGTATTAATCGAAATTAAAGATTTTTACGTAATATAAATAAATGAATAACCGGGAGTGCAGTCGCTGCGCTCCCGGTCGAGTTTCCCGGAGGATATTCGGTGGTTTTGTTCTAAAGTTGCCCACGGTCGCGGATTTTTGATCAGGATTTTAGCCCGAGGCACAAATAGACTTTGTAAATCGTTGATTCTCAAACACTTTACGAAGCCTTGTTTCTGTACCATCTTGATCATCTTTTCTTTTGTTAATCTTTGATACCTTTGAGTCTCGCAAAGGTACTCCGACTAACCCTCTCAAGTGGTACACTTTTAAATTATTTTCCTGGTATAGTTTTCAATTAGTACGTTATCATACCCTGCAAATTTACGAAAATTCCGTGGTACGATTGACACGGATTTTGCATCTATGCTGATGAATGATTTTTTGGAAACGATGAAATCGAGGAAGAAACTCAAGAAGTTGCGGATTACTGAGGCGGACTTCATGCTTGCCAACCGCAGGGCGGCCCGGCTCGAAGAGATCGCCGAGCATGGCCGGCCTGTCTCCTTCCGGAAGGCCGTCCATAAATCCAAGAAGGTCTATGACCGGAAGCGCCTGAAGCAAATGGAACGGAAACTCTCCGACAAGTCGGAGTAGTCGATTACTGGAGCGGGAATAACCTCGCTCCCTTTTCTTTTCACCCGGAGGATAATCCGGAGCACTGAAATCCGGCAGGGGAGGCTACGGCATTTCGGCGCGGCCTGACTCATTGTTGGCTATAGAGTGTTGATGAGAATTCCAGAATCCTATAAAAGCTTCATGGCGATATGCGCACAAGCCTCCGCGTCGGCCAGGGAATGGTGGTGATTCGTGAGGTCATATCCGCAAGCGGCGGCGACGGTCTGGAGTTGGTGGTTAGGGAGCCCATTTCCATAATACCGTCTCGATGCCGACAGCGTGTCGTGGAATACATAGTCCGGATAGTCCATCTGATAGACGCGGAACACCTGCTTGAGGCAACCTTCATCAAAAGGGCTGTTGTGGGCGACCAATGGCAGTCCCTCGATGCGAGGTTCAATCTTTTCCCATACGAAGGGGAAGACAGGAGCGTCCTCCGTGTCTTCAGGTCCCAAACCATGGACCTGGCGGCAGAACCATTGGTAGTACTCCGGTTCCGGATGGATCAGGCTGTAGAAACGATCCACGATTTCTCCCTCACGCACCACTACGATGCCAACGCTGCAGGCGCTGCTGGGACACTCGTTGGCCGTCTCGAAATCTATCGCTGCGAAATCTCTCATAGACCGTAGTTCTTGTACATCTGTGCGATGTCAGCCTTGATCTCGTCACGGAGATCTTCCGGTTCAAGGACTTCGATGTCCGGACCATGGCTCAGGAGTTCCTGGCGGAAATCATAGGTGGGGACCAGATAATACTCGAAGATCCCATATTCAGGCGTTTTCTCAATGAGCTTCTGTGTGCCGTGAAGCGGCAGGGAGTCAATGTACCTGACCTGGCTGGACACGACCTTGATCTTGACGGGGGAGGGTTTCCTTTCATCGAGGATGACGCCGAAATACTTGCCGAAGAAGTCTGCTGCATTGAACTTCGCGGGCATCTTCAGGGCCTTCTTCTGGGGAACGACATTCTTCATCCGCTCATCCAGGGCATAGATCCATGGATCATCATATCCGTCGCTCCTTCCCAGCACATACCAGCGCTGTTTGAAAAGCTTCAGACAGTAGGGGTGCAGGATGAAGGTACTCGGTTCATCCTTCCAGAAACTCTGGTAGGTCACTTCGACGGTCTTCTTGTCCCGCATGGCGTTCACGATGACCGGAAGCCATTTCTGGCTGGATGGGATCTTCTCGAAGAGGATCCGGTCGCGCATGTCGGAACTCTCGTTCAGCAGGTTGTTCATGGACAGGGACTCCAGCAGCCACTGCCGGATGCCGTCGCCCTCCAGATCGTCGCTATTGGCGATGTAGTACCCAAGGGACCGGTCGCACTTGATCTCGATCCCAAAAGTATCCAGAATGGCCTCACGATGGTTATGGAAAGTCCGCTCGTACAGTTCCTCTCCTGTATCGTTGAGCGAGGACCGCTTCCAGAGCCGGCTGATCTCTTCTCTGGAGATGTGCCCGTGGCGATTGATGGTGTCAATCAGCCAAACATACCTGTTGAAATAGTTCTTTGCCATATACTTTTGTCGTTGTTTTCTTTTTAAAAGGGCCTGCACATCCCTGCGGAGCCCCTGAAAACTTTAACTCTTTAAACTCTTATCTCATTATGTTCACTGCTGCAAAGGTATATGCAAATATTGCCAAAATCTGGCAGTTTTGCAAAAAAGTGGCAATTTTAATGCTCGTCATAATACTCGAAGCATTCCTCCAGCGAGTGCAACTCCTGCTTCCGGTACGAATCCTTTGTCAGGAATTGCTCTTCTATCGTGTCCCGGGAAGAATCTGACTCAACTCGCACCCAGATCCATCGGTCTGATTCGGGGTTGTCCATGACCATCCATGCTTCCAGAGTGACAATTTCAGCGTTGTGGCGGTGGTAGGATACATCTTCAATAATAAGACGTCTCTTCAACTCTGACGGAACCCCCTCAAACAGGAGTTCCAGGAATTCCTTCATGGGCGCATTCCCGAAGGCAGCAAAGAGTTCTTCGTACTTGGCTTTGTTCATGACTAATTATCATTTGATTCAATGCCGCGAAGATAGGGGAGCTGTTTGCCATTCCGTGGCAGCAGGAAAAGTCCTCCAATATAATCACGAAGTTCCGGGGCTGCCAAGTATTGGCAACCTGGCGGCTTACCTTTGCCGGAAAATGAAAACTACCATGACAAAGAAACAAAGGGAAGACCACACTCCCGTGCCTGAATCCTTCAAACACTATGTCAACATGAGGAATCGTTCGAGGATCCCCAGTGCGGCCGTTGGAAGGATCTACTTCGGGTCAGAAGCCCAGCAACTCCGCTTCGACAAGGCCTGGATGCTCCTCTGGAAGATCCTCTCCGAGCAGAGTATGGCCTGGGGAGATTGATTGAACTGAAAAATGGTTAACTTTGAAAGAACAACAATACGTATGGAAGAAAATCCCACTCAAAAACCCCTCAGTAAGGAAGAGATTCTCGCTGAATTCGCCAATACCACCTTTGATGCTCGTTTCGCCGACTTCTTCTATGACAGATATATCGACGAATTCAAGGTATGGGAAGATTTTGACAATCCAAACGAAATGGCCTTGAAATGTGTGAAGCATGGTCTGACATGGTATGCCCTGTATAAACAGATCGGTCACCACGAACAATGGTGCAAAGCGGCGTACGGATTTGGATGCGAAGGAGTTCAGATTGACGTTTCTTTAGAAAACGAAATTGAATGCATGGCTGAGGTAACGGAGAGAGTAGAGTATCATTCAAAAGACCTTCTCATCTCAACGAAAGACTCCGAGTTTGCAAAACATTTCGACCATATTAAAAAACTATATAAGTTGGATGGCATTTTTATGCTCTTTTACTCAGAGTATGCTAAAGAGTTTGGGTTTGACCGGGATATGCTCGACATTGTCTCCCGTCAGACACGCGCATATACTGATGCTATAGAACGGATGAAGAGCGAAGATTTTGCATCCTATTATGCCGCATTGGTTGACTATAATAGCGAACAGGCCTGGGAGCTGGCGGAACTCAGGGAAAGACTCCAAAAAGAAGGATGGGATGAAGATTATATTCGGACCTATCTCCATCGCTATGCCGACGGTCTTGAGGAGGATGGTGAGGAGCGCGAGCATCCAGATATTCCCGCATATTGGGAGGAAAAGGTAGATGCCTTCATGAAGGGCTGGGATTATGCCCGGAAACATAACTTGGATATTAAATTTGCCGAGAGATTCCGCGACATCTATCTCAACCTGGCACATCCCGATGAGATTCCGGATTATCCTTTCTCGGAAACTGAAAACAAAGCAATTGAAGAAACCTTAAAGCTTTATGGCAAAAGTATTTAAAGTGACACCAAAACGCATCAAGCGCGCCAATGGTCTGGTGCTGGCACCGGATATGTCCGTCGTGGTCACCACCCAGCAGCATATGAACTCTCCGTTTGGCAACGGAGCAAAGGAGCTCAAGGAGATGTATATGCGTATCTACGGCTTCGACTACCAGAAAGCCAACTGCACGCAGGCCGATTTTGATTGGGAAGTCCTAGGATAAAGAAAAACTCTTCTTTTCTGACAACCTGCCGGGCTTTGGCAAGCCGATGTGCTTCCTTTGCATCGAACAATGCCTTTTGGGACAGGGACGATAACCGACGGGGCATGCTTCAGGAAGAGGCGCTAACATTCCTGATGAAACAGAGGGATATCAAGAACTACAAGGATGTGTTCAATGGATGCGGATTTCGGCGATGACCACCCAGGCATTTCGGCGATAACCACCCACTTGAGTTAACGTTTCAAGCCTGGTTTGGCAAATATAGGATTATTTTCTCATACTGTCACCGGAAAGCTCGATTCTG
>Ga0256407_10011854_pt1 | contig 11979 bp, 9 predicted proteins | sample RumenRJG_04DNA_FD_193489 | JGI IMG/M metagenome (GOLD analysis project Ga0256407, IMG submission 193489) | Bovine rumen microbial communities from Lethbridge, Alberta, Canada - RJG_04 | ecosystem: Host-associated > Mammals > Digestive system > Stomach > Rumen | place: Canada: Alberta | collected... | reverse complement strand
GGAATACAAGATGAAATAGATATGGTATTAATAGGATTTGTTGGCTTTTTAGATCCACCAAAACAAAGTGCAAAACAAGCTATATCTGCATTGAAAAAGCATGGAGTAGATACTGTAGTATTAACTGGAGATAGTGAAGGAGTAGCTTTAAATATTTGCAAACAAGTTGGAATTATGGTAAATAATAGATTAACAGGAAAAGAAATAGAAAAGTTAACTGATGAAGAATTGAAAGAGAAGATAAAAAATTGCCATCTTTTTTCAAAATTATCGCCATTGCAAAAGCAAAGAATAGTAAAATTATATCAAGAAAATGGAAATACAGTAGGATATATGGGAGATGGAATAAATGATAGCCCACCTCTTAGGCAAGCTGATGTTGGTATTTCTGTTGATACGGCAGTTGATATTGCTAAAGAAACAGCAGACATAATTCTTCTAGAAAAGGATTTAAATGTCCTAGAGGAAGGAGTTATAAATGGACGAAAGACATTTACAAATGTATTAAAATATATAAAAATGGCTACAAGTGGAAATTTTGGAAATATGATATCTATAATTATATCGAGCATTTTTTTACCATTTTTGCCATTACTTCCAATTCATATATTAATTCAAAATTTATTAAATGATTTTGCTCAGATTGGAATGCCATTTGATGATGTAGATAATGAATACATTAAATATCCCAAAACATGGGATACTGTTGAAATTAAAAATTTTATGTTTAAATTTGGTCTAATTAGTACAGTATTAGATATTTTATGTTTTGCAGTATTATGGTTTATATTTAAATTTAATATTCAAGAAAAGGCTTCATTATTCCAAACAGGATGGTTCTGTTTCGGAATAATATCACAAACTTTAATTATTCATATGATTAGAACTGATAAAATACCATTTATACAAAGTAAATCATCAAAACAATTAATGATTTCAACATTTAGTATAATAATAATTACTTTAATAATTACATTTACTAATATAGCAATAATTTTTGATTTAAATAAATTACCATATAATTATTTTATTTGGATAATAATTTTATTATGCATTTATATAAGCTTTATTCAAATGTATAAAAAAATATATTTAAAAAGAAATAAATCGTGGTTATAATATATTTGTATTATTAAATAATAGAATTCAATAGTAAATAAAAATAAAGAAGGGAAATATGAAATGTTAAATCAATTTTCAAGAACAGAGTTAATTATAGGAGAAAAAGCTATTCAAAAATTGCACAAATCAAAAGTTGCTGTATTTGGAATTGGTGGTGTAGGCTCTTTTGTAGTAGAAGGGTTAGTTAGAGCAGGAATCGAAAAATTTATATTAGTTGACCATGATAAAATATCTTTGACAAATTTAAATAGACAAGTTATAGCTAATAGAAATAATATAGGAGAGTATAAAGTAGAAGTTGCAAAACAGCGAATATTATCAATAAATCCAAATGTTGATGTTCAAATAATTAAAGAGTTTTTTATGCCTAATAGTAAAATAATTTTAGATAATTCGATAGATTATATTATTGATTGCATGGATATAGTTACAGCAAAAATAGAATTAATAATGAGAGCAAAAAGTTTAAATATTCCAGTAATATCTTGTATGGGAACAGGAAATAAGATTGATCCAACAAAATTTGAAATTACAGATATATATAAAACGAGTATATGTCCATTAGCAAAAATTATGAGAAAAGAACTAAGAGCTAGAAAAATTAAAGATCTAAAAGTTATATATTCAAAAGAAGAGCCAATAAAACATTTTATAAATGACAATGAAGTTTATATAAATGATGATATATATTCATTTGAAACTAAAGAACAATCTGTAAGAAAAAAACAAGTACCAGGAAGTATATCATTTGTTCCATCTGTAGCAGGGCTAATTATAGCTGGAGAAGTAATTAAAGATATTATTAATTATGAAAACAGATAGTTTATATTTATATAAAATGCTTGATTTTTATATAAAAGTGTAGTAAAATTACAGATGTTAAAAGTTACCTTATACTTAGCTCAAAGAACACACCACTTAAGCTCAGTTTAAGGCATATTAATAAATAGGAGGTGCTAAAATGACTCAAGAAAGAAAACAAGAAGTTATTAATACTTATAAAAGAGATGAAAAAGATACTGGTTCACCAGAAGTTCAAATAGCTCTTTTAACAGAAAGAATTAATGAATTAACAGAACACTTAAAGATTCATAAAAAAGATAACCACTCTAGACGTGGACTTTTAAAAATGGTTGGAAAAAGAAGGAATTTATTAAATTATCTTTCTAGAAAAGATGTTCAAAGATATAGAGACATTATTGAGAAATTAGGATTAAGAAAATAAAAATAATAATTAAGGACGTTTCAAAATAGGAACGTCCTGACTTATAATAATCATGACAAATATATTATTGATACAAAATTAGAATGTAGCTTGTATAATGTATTAAATAATTAATATATTATAGAGGTTACCATCTAATAAAGTATCAATATAAAATAAATTTAAAAGGAGAAATTATTTATGTTTAAAAAATTTGAAACAGAACTAGCAGGTAGAAAGTTAGTAATTGAAAATGGTAAAATAGCTGAATTAGCTAATGGAAGTGTAATTGTAAGATATGGAGATACTGTTGTAATGGTAAATGTAACAGCATCAAAAGAGCCAAGAGAAGGTATAGACTTTTTTCCATTATCTGTAGATTATGAAGAAAAATTATATTCAGTAGGAAAAATACCAGGAAGTTTTCAAAAAAAAGAGGGAAAACCTGCAGATAAAGCAATTTTAACTTCAAGAGCAATTGATAGACCTTTAAGACCATTATTCCCAAAAGATTTTAGAAATGATGTGTGTGTAGTAGCAACTGTATTATCTGTAGAGCAAGATAATTCACCAGAAATAGCAGCAATGATTGGAGCTTCTTGTGCATTGTCTATTTCAGATATTCCTTTTGGAGGCCCAACAGCAGCTGTTAATGTAGGATATGTAGATGAAAAAATTATAATAAATCCTACACAAGAACAAAGAGAAAAAAGTGATTTAACTTTAACTGTAGCAGGAACTATAGAGAAAATTGCTATGATCGAAGCAGGAGCAAATGAAATACCAGAAGATATTATGTTAGAAGCTATTAAAGAGGCTCATATAGAAATTAAAAAAATTTGTGAATTTATATCTAATATAAAAGCAGAAATTGGAAAACCAAAATTTGAGTATCCATCTTTTGAAGTTGATCATGATATATATAATGAAATAGAAGAAAAATTTGAAGAAAGAATGTATAATGATGTCCAAGCTATAAATAAAGAAGTAAGAGATGCTAACATGGAAAACTTAAAAGAAGAAGTTACACAATATTTTATTAAAAAATATGGAGATGAAGAAGCAGATAATATAAAGAGTGATATAGCTGATAGTTTATACAAACTAGAAAAAAAATGTGTTAGAAAAATGATATTTGAAGAACATAAAAGACCTGATGGAAGAGCATTAGATGAAATAAGACCGTTATCTTGCGAAGTCGGATTATTACCAAGAGTACATGGTAGTGCTTTATTTACAAGAGGACAAACTCAAGTTTTATCAGTTGCAACTTTAGGTATGAAAAGTGAAGAACAAATGTTAGATGGAATTGATGAAGAAGATTCAAAAAGATATATGCATCATTATAATTTCCCAGCATATAGCGTAGGAGAAGCAAGGCCTTCTCGTGGACCAGGTAGACGTGAAATTGGGCATGGAGCATTAGCAGAAAAAGCTTTAGTTCCTGTACTTCCAACAGAAGATGAATTTCCATATGCTATTAGAGTAGTATCAGAAGTATTAAGTTCAAATGGATCAACATCACAAGCAAGTATTTGTGGAAGTACATTAGCTCTAATGGATGCTGGTGTACCAATAAAAAGACCAGTGGCAGGGATATCAACAGGACTTGTTACAAGTTCTGAAAACCCAAACGAATATGTAATGCTTACAGATATACAAGGATTAGAAGATTTTTTTGGAGATATGGATTTTAAAGTTGGAGGAACTGAAAGAGGTATTACAGCTATTCAAGTGGATATCAAAATTGATGGATTAACATATGAGATTATTAAAGAGGCATTTGAAAGGACAAAAAATGCAAGAAAATATATATTGGAAGAAATAATGCTAAAACAAATAGATAAGCCAAGAGATAATATTTCAAAATATGCTCCTAGCATTATAAAAACAACTATAAATATTGATAAAATAAGAGATGTTATAGGCCCTGGAGGAAAAGTTATTAACAAAATTATTGAAGAGACAGGAGTAAAAATTGATATAGAAGATGATGGAAGAGTATTTATTTATTCAACAGATAATATAAATGGTCAAAAAGCATTAGATATGATCAATAATATTGTAAGGGAAATAGAAGTTAATGGAATTTATGATGGAACAGTAACAAAAATTATGCCGTTTGGAGCTTTTGTTGATGTCGGAGCAGGAAAAGAAGGATTACTTCATATTTCTAAAATTTCAAAACAAAGGATTGAAAAAGTAGAAGATGTATTAAAAATTGGTGATGTTGTAAAAGTAAAAGTTTATGAGATAGATACTCAAGGTAGAATTAATTTAACTAAGAAAGATTTAGAAGAAGATTTAGACTCTAATGAATAAAATTAAGTCTGAATACTAATAAAAATGTGAAAATTTAGCAAAAAGTTGAAATATTTCTAAAAGGATAGTATAATATATAGAGTAATAAATAAAATTATATAAATAGAAATGAGGTAATTATGGAATATTTATATATTATCCAACAAGCTCTTGTTTGGATTATAACAATTTTTTGGCTATACCAAATTGTAGTAAGTTTATGTTCGTTAGTAAAGTTAAAAGAAAAACCAATAATCGAAGAGAAAAATAATAAATTTATGGCAATTATTCCAGCACATAATGAAGAAACAGTTATTAAAAATTTAATTGAAAGTTTAAAAAAACAAGATTATCCAAAAGAATTATTAGATATATATGTAATAGCAGATAATTGCACAGATAATACAGCTATAGTAGCTAAAGAAGCAGGAGCAATAGTTTATGAAAGATTTGATGAAGAACACAAAACAAAAGGATATGCACTTCAATGGTTTTTAAAACAAAAAATGGAAGAAAATGCTCCATATGATGCTTTTTGTGTGTTTGATGCAGATAATATTGTTGATGTAAATTTTATAAAAAACATGAATAGAAAATTATGTCAAGGTGAAGATGTAGTTCAAGGATATAGAGATATTAAAAATCCAACAGATAGTTGGATTTCAGCTGGGTATGCGATATTTTATTGGATGATGAATAGATTTTATCATTTAGCTAGATATAACTTAGGACTATCTCCTTTAATTAATGGTACAGGTTTTATGGTTAAATTTGATGTTATTAAACCAGAAGGTTGGCAAACAGAAACTTTAACAGAAGACATTGAATTTTCATTAAAACGTATTATAAAAGGAAAAAAATTAGGTTGGGCGACAGATGCGATAGTATTTGATGAACAACCAGTTGAATTTAAACAATCTTGGACACAAAGATCTAGATGGACAGTAGGACATATACAATGCTTAAAAAGGTATACAAAGGAACTTGGAACTGCGGTAAAAGAAAAGAAAACATTAATGAATTTTGATGGCTTATTATATATAGTAGGAACAATGCCTATGTTAATATTAACATTTTCTTTATTAATATTAAATTTTATATTATATCTTGGAGATGGAATGACTTTAACAGATTTTATATATAGTATTATTATGTATTTAGTACCTACATTTTTAATACCAATTGTAGTTTCAATTATAATTATGTTATTAGATAAAAGACCGATAAAACCTATGATAAAAGGTTTAGTATGTTATCCATTATTTTTAGGTTCTTGGATAGTTATAAATATTAAATGCATGATTAAACCAGATACAAAATGGGAGAAAATTGAACATGTTAGAGATATTAAAATTAATGAAGTAAGCTAAAAATACAAGAATAAGAGGAAAATATAAACCTCTTTTTTCTTTATTGTAAATATAAAATATTTTAGGGAGCAAAAGATGAGTAGATATAGATATAAAAGTAATACACCAAAAGAAATTATAATAAAAGGAATAATAATTACTATAATAATTGCAATAATTATATTTATTTTCTTTTTTATATGGTACAAAGTTGCAATTTCAGCAATAGGAAAAAATGATGAAAACAAAACAATAGAAATTCAGATGGGAACAACAGTAGGAAGTATAGCTAAAACGTTAAAAGACAATAATTTAATTAAAAATGAATTTGCTTTTAAATTATATGTGAAAATTCACAAGATACAAAATTTTCAAGCAGGTAAATATTTATTAAATCAAAAAATGAATGTTAATCAAATTATTCAAAGCTTACAAAAAGGTGTAGTATACGAAGATATTTCAATTACATTTTTAGAAGGAAAAAATATAAGGTGGTATGCAAATAAAATAGAAGAAAAAACTAATAATACAGTACAAGATGTATATAAGGTATTAGAAAATGAAGAATATATAGATAGTATAATAAATAAATATTGGTTTTTAACAGAAAATATAAAAGATAAAGATATATATTATCCTTTAGAAGGATATCTTTTCCCAGATACATATACTTTTAAGAATGCAGATGTTTCAGTTGAAGAAATATTTGACACACTATTAGCTCAAACAGATAAGGTACTTAGCAAATATAGACAAGATATAGAAAAAACAGGATATACTATACATGAATTAATTACCATAGCTTCTATTGTAGAAATGGAAGGTGCAAAAGAAGAAGATAGGAATAATATTGCAAGTGTTATATATAATAGATTAAATATGAACATGTCTCTAGGAATAGATTCTACTACATATTATGCAAGTAAAATTGAAGTAGGGTCAAGAGATTTATACCAATCAGAGTTAAATTCTACTAATCCATATAATACACGTGGATTAAATATGGAAGGAAAAATACCAATAGGACCAATTTCATCTGTAAGTGAAGCATCAATTAAAGCTAGTATTTATCCGAACAAAACTGAATTTTTGTATTTTTCATCAGACAAAAATAGAAATGTTTATTTTTCTAAAACTATTGAAGAACACGAAAAAATGATAAATAAACTAAAAGCAGAGGGAAAATGGTATGAATTTTAATTAAAAAACAGTATAAATATTGACAATTCAAGAAAAACTATGTAAAATAAATTAAAAATATATGCTAAGAAGATGGAAGATAATTAATAAAATTTGTTTTTAGAGAGTAAATGTTATAGCTGAAAGCATTTATAACAAATGTAATTATCGAAACACATCAGAGCAAAAAAAAAGAAAGTGGAAAAGCTTAGCTTTTCAAATAGGGTGGCACCGCGGAAGTAACCTTTCGTCCCTGTATTTTATACAGAGATGAAAGGTTTTTATTTATACAAAAGGAAAGTTAACATTTCCTTTTGTTCTAATTTATAAAAAGGGGGATAAATAAATATGAATGAATATCGCACACATAATTGTGGAGAGCTTAGAAAAGAAGAAGTAGGACAAGAAGTTAAAATTTCGGGATGGGTTCAAACTGTAAGAGACTTAGGGGGTGTAGTTTTTATTGATATTAGGGATCAATATGGAATAACTCAAGTAGTTGTTTCTGGAAATGATAGTGAAGTAGATTTTGCTTCTAGAATTCCAAATGAATCTACAGTATGTGTTTTAGGAACAGTAAGATTGAGAAGTGAAGATACAATTAATAAAAATATACCAACTGGTGAAATTGAAATTTTTGCAAAAGAAATTAAAATATTAGGTAAAAGGTTAAATAATTTACCTTTTGAAATTAATACTGACAAAGAAGTAAGAGAAGATTTAAGATTGCAATATCGATTTCTAGATTTAAGAAATGAAAAGATAAAAAATAATATTATATTAAGAGCAAAAATATTGCAGTATCTTAGAAATCAAATGATAGAAAGAGGCTTTTTAGAAGTACAAACACCAATATTAACAAGTTCTTCACCAGAAGGAGCAAGAGATTATTTAGTACCAAGTAGAGTACATCCTGGAAAATTTTATGCTTTACCACAAGCGCCTCAACAATTTAAACAATTACTAATGGTATCTGGAATAGATAAATATTTTCAAATAGCGCCATGTTTCAGAGATGAAGATGCAAGAGCAGATCGTGCACCAGGTGAATTTTACCAATTAGATATGGAGATGGCTTTTGCAACACAAGAGGATGTATTTGAAGTAATGGAAAAGGTTATATATAATACTTTCACAAAATTTTCAGATAAAAATGTAGCAGAATATCCATTTCCAAGAATTCCATATAAAGAAGCAATGTTTAAGTATGGAACTGATAAACCAGATCTAAGAAATCCATTAATAATTCAAGATGTTACAGAGATATTTCAAAATTTAGAATTTAATGCATTTAAAGGAAAAATTGTAAGAGTGATTTCTGTTCCAAATGTCGGAAATCAACCTAGAAGTTTCTTTGATGGTATGACAGAATTTGCAATAAATAAATGTGGAGCAAAAGGCTTAGCATGGCTAAGAGTAAATGAGGATAGAACTTTACAAGGGCCAATAGCAAAATTTATAACAGATGAAGCAAGAGAAAAAATGTTAAAAGATACAAATTCTAATCCTGGATCTGCTATTTTCTTTATTGCTGAAAAGAAAGGAATTGTAGAAATTTTAGCAGGGCAAATTAGACAAGAATTAGGAATTAGATTGGATATTTTAGAAAAAGATGTATTCAAGTTTTGTTGGATAGTAGATTTCCCAATGTATGAACTTTCAGATGAAGGAAAAATAGAATTTAGTCACAATCCATTTTCTATGCCACAAGGAGGATTAGAATCATTAGAAAATAAAAATCCACTAGACATATTAGCATATCAATATGACATTGTATGCAATGGTATAGAATTGTCATCTGGAGCGGTAAGAAATCATGATCCAGAAATAATGATAAAAGCATTTGATATAGCAGGATATGATAAAAATGTAATAGAAGAAAAATTCCCAGCATTATTTAATGCATTTCATTATGGTGCTCCACCACATGCAGGAATAGCTCCAGGGGTTGATAGAATGATAATGCTATTAACAGATGAACCAAGTATAAGGGAAGTAATAGCTTTTCCAATGAATAGCAAAGCACAAGATTTATTAATGAAAGCTCCAGGAAATGTTACAAAAGAACAATTAAGAGAAATTCATATTAAATTAGATATTAAAGAATAAATAAATGAAACAGGCATATATAAATATTAAGTATATTAATAATATACTTAATATTTATATATGGTGATGATATCTTGGAAAAAATATATTTAAAAGCTATAGAAAAAGAAGAACAGTTTTTTAGTGAAAAGTATAAAAAATTTCCTAAATTAATAAGAAAGGTAATATTTTTTTTTATTTGTTTCTTTAATATTTTATTATTAAAAAAAAATAACGATAAAATTATGTGTATATTGCCTTATGATATTAATAAAAATTTATCAGATAGGAAAGCAAATAAAATTGCAGATAAATTATATAAGCATTTTAATAAAGAAAAATATTTATTATGTTTTTCACATAACATCACATACAAAGATAAAATTAAAAAAAATTTGGTAAAAAATAATAATATTATATTTGTAGAAGGTGTGTGGCTTTTTCAATACTTAATCTTTATTATATTAGAATATATATTTAAACTACAACAAACAGAACTAAAAGAACAAAGAATAGATATTTTAATAAATGAAATTTCAGAACTAACGTATTATCAAATTAAAGAAATTGCTCAAAAAGCAAAAAGATTAAAAATTGTGACTTCTCAAATATATAAATTTAAAAAAATAGAAGAAGAATTATATGAAAAAGAAGGAATTGCAATAGAATTATCAAATAACATAAAAAAATCTTTAATTAAATCAAATTTAATAATTAATATAGATTTTTCGAAAGATATTTTAAATAAATACAAAATTAATAAAAATGCAATTATAATTCATGTAAATCAAAAGGTTAGGTTAGATACTATTTCATTTAATGGAATAAATGTCTATGGATGTAAGATAAAAATTGAAAAGAATATAAAAGATAAATTTAAAAGCATAGGAATATATAGCGATTTTTCATCTAACATATTATATGAATCATATATATATAGAAAAGATATACCTAAAAATATAATAGAACAGATTAAGGATGAAGTAAAAATTGAATATTTAATAGGAAGTAAGGGAAGAATAAATGAATTAGAGTTTAAAAGTATATAAAATTATTATTCAGTAACAATAGGGATAGTTTAAAAAATTAAAACCATTGACAAAAAAGAATAATATAGTATAATAAATATATAGTTAAATATAGGAGAAAAACAATGATTGCAAAGATTTGGAAAAAAATATTATTTATTATATTAATTGTAGCATGTTTATTTAATATTGTATATAAATTTGTAAAAAAAGTTCCTTTAATACAACAATTAAAAGATTCAGTAGTATATACTATTACCAAAGAACAAAAACAAAATATTAATTCAAAAAATTAAAACAACAAAATAAATATAAAATAATATATACACAAAAAAATAAAATATATAATATTCAGATAAAAACTTGAAATAAATAAAAATATATGTTAAAATATTAACCGAAAAAATTATTTTACTAAGAAAGAGGTGATTACAATATGAAAGAAGGATTACATCCAGTATTTAATGAAGCTACTGTAACATGTGCATGTGGTAATATAATAGAAACTCAACAAAAAAAGATATAAAAGTAGATGTTTGCTCAAAATGTCATCCTTATTGGACTGGAAACTTAAAGCAAAATACAACAGGAGGTAGAGCAGATAAATTTAAAAAGAAATATGGTATTCAATAAAAAAAGCAGGTTAACCTGTTTTTTTTATTGAAAAAATATATATCTTCTGGAAACAAATCCAAATCAGCCGTGAATTGTAACAGAAAAAACATTATCAAGCAACTTTTTGTATAATACGTTTGACAATTAAAATACTTAGTGATAATGTATAACAGTATAGTAACAATTTTAAAAGAGGAATAGTATGGAAACAAAAGAAACAGTATTTAGTAAAAAAAAGATTATTTTTATAATAGTTACGGTAATAGTTCTATTATTAGTAATAGGAGTTAATGTATATAGTATTTTATTTAACAATAAAAGTATAGAAACAAGCATTAGTGAAGCTAATAATTTTGAGGTAGAAGATCAAATATTAGAGGAATTACCTGAAATACAGCTAGATGAAAAAATAATTAAAGAAAAAGAAGAACAAGAAGATAAAAATGTCAATAGTAAATCTACAATTATAGATAATGTTTCAGACGCACCATATTATTTAAAAGTAAATAAAAGTGCAAATACTATTACTATTTATAGTAAGGATTCAGAAGGTAATTATACTGTACCAGTAAAAGCAATGATATGTTCAACAGGAAGAGGAACACCAAGTTCTGGAAAATATAAAATACCTGGAAGAAAAAGTAGATGGCGTATGTTATTTGGAAATGTATATGGGCAGTATGTAACTAACATAGTAGGAAGTATACTTTTTCATTCGGTTCCATATTTGGATACAGATCCTGCTACACTTAAATACAGGGAATATGATAAATTAGGAACAACAGCATCTATGGGATGTATTCGATTAACTGTAAGTGATGCTAAATGGATTTATGACAATGTATCAGAAGGTACAACTGTGGAATTTTATTCTGACGTAAATCCTGGACCATTAGGAAAGCCATCTGCGCAAAAAATTTCATCAAATGAAGAGTGTAGAAATTGGGATCCAACAGATTATACAGATGGCAATCCTTGGTTTAATATTAAATCTAATGAATTAATAATTGAAAATGAGGAAAATAATGATAATCAATCTAGTATAGAAAATGAATTAAATGATCAAATAAATGAAGATAATGAAGAAAAAAAT
>Ga0256407_10011853_pt1 | contig 11980 bp, 12 predicted proteins | sample RumenRJG_04DNA_FD_193489 | JGI IMG/M metagenome (GOLD analysis project Ga0256407, IMG submission 193489) | Bovine rumen microbial communities from Lethbridge, Alberta, Canada - RJG_04 | ecosystem: Host-associated > Mammals > Digestive system > Stomach > Rumen | place: Canada: Alberta... | reverse complement strand
TTTAAATTGTTAATAGATCGTCTTACTTTTTTACTGCCTCCGAATCAGACTCTGTTTTTGGCTTTCCCTATGAAACACTTATCCGCGCGCTTGATAATTTTTGTTCCCTAGTTAGGCCGCAAATTTCGCCTTTTTTCTTTGACAATGCAAAGGTACTAATATTTCATCGTCCTTGCAAATCAAAACGCCAAAATCGATATGTTTTGAACCTATTTTTCGTGTAGTTACTACAGCAATCATTTTCAAGGCCCCAAAACGGACTTTCGGACTTTCGGACATCGGACGTTTTGGTGGTTTTGAAAAGTTTAAAACCATAACTAAAGAATATATATAATATTTATATTATATATATTCTTTCAATAATAATAGATATTATTTCTCTTTTTATCCATCAGTCAACCAAATCAGTAGGAGTCAGTATCCCTAAACCATAAAAAATAGCAAAACGTCCGATGTCCAATCGTCCGTTCATCCGATTTTTCAAAATAATGTGAAAAGATTTGGAGATATCAGAAATAATTACTATCTTTGCAGAAATAATAAGGATACTAACATGATTAATATACGAAAACTTGAAGCCGAGTTATGGGAGTCAGCAGATTTGCTTCGCCAGGGTAGTAAACTGACGAGCAACCAATATTGTATGCCCGTACTGGCTCTTCTGTTCTTGCGCTATGCCTATAGCCGTTATAAGATGGTAGAGGCAGAGATATTACAGAGTCGCCCTACACGTGGAGGTCGTGTCATGCCTGTAGAGCCCAGCGATTTTGCAGCCAAGAGTGCCCTCTATCTCCCCAAGGAAGCGCAATTCGATTATTTAGTGAATCTCCCAGATAACATCGTTTCAGCAGGTTTAAAGACTAAAGATGGTCGTGACATCAATTCTCTTGGCGAGGCTGTCAACAATGCTATGCAACTGGTGGAAGACCAGAGCGAACAGCTGATAGGCGTACTGCCAAAGACCTATACCAACTTCGCGGATGATCTGTTGCGTGAGTTACTTCGAATCTTCAACAATAAGACCATCGATGAGGTGGGAGGTGATGTGATAGGGCGTATCTACGAATACTTCCTTTCCAAGTTCGCCAAGGCCGTGGCAAGTGATGATGGTGTATTCTTTACGCCAAAGTCATTAGTAAAAATGCTGGTGAACGTGTTGGAACCCAAGCAGGGCGTAATGCTCGATCCTGCCTGTGGTAGTGGTGGTATGTTTGTGCAGACGGGCGACTTTGTTAACCAGTCTGGCCTCAATGCCAACACCAGCATGACCTTCTTCGGACAGGAGAAGGTGGAATATAACGCTCAGCTCTGCCTGATGAATATGGCTGTTCATGGACTCAACGGCAAGATTATCTCTGGCGACGAAGCCAACTCGTTCTACCAAGATGCTCATAATCTGGCTGGTAAGTGCGACTATGTGATGGCTAATCCTCCATTTAATGTGGATAAGGTGAAAGCCGAGTCTGCCTCTGCAGCAGGACGTCTGCCCTTTGGCTTGCCGGGTGTGAATGCTAAGACCAAGGAGATTGGTAATGCCAACTATCTTTGGATCAGCTATTTCTATGCTTATCTGAATGACCATGGACGTGCAGGCTTCGTAATGGCCAGCTCGGCTACCGATAGTGCCAACAAAGACCGTGACATTCGCGAAAAACTGGTGCGCACAGGTGATGTAGATGTGATGGTCAGCGTAGGAAACAACTTCTTCTATACGCTTTCATTGCCTTGTTCGCTGTGGTTCTTTGACAGAAACAAGAATGCAGACATTCGCGACAAGGTGCTCTTTATCGATGCTCGCAATTACTATACAGTAGTTGATCGCACCCTGAATGAATGGACGGAGTGGCAGCTGCGTAACCTACAAGCCATAGTGCATTTGTATCGTGGTGAGACAGGAAAGTATAAGGCTCTGATAACAGATTACGATAAAGCTCTCCAAGGCAAGACCATTGAAAGTCTTGAGGCTGCAATCCAGGAGCAGAAGACTGAGGCCAAGCAACTCATTGCTGATGCCCAGCGCAAAGATAAGAAGCGCATCGAAGCAGAGCAGAATGCCCTCATAGCCGAACTTGAAGATACGCTAGAAATAGCCCGTCAGCGCGAATGGCTTGTTTCGAAGTTTGGCGAAGAAGGCACCTACCAAGACGTCCTTGGCCTCTGCAAAATAGCCACCATTCAGGAGATTGAAGAGAAAAACTATTCGCTCACTCCTGGTGCCTACGTGGGTGTGGCTGAAGTGGAAGACGATGGCGTTGATTTCCACGAGCGTATGAATGAGATTCACACAGCCTTGGATCAACTGAATAAAGAGGCCAACGTGCTGATGAGTGAGATACAAAAAGCGTGGGAGGAGCTGAAATCATAAAACTATGAGTATTTGTAAGAGTATGGAAGATAAGAAAGATAATCAGCAAATTGTGTCAACAATGCCGACAGAATCTCTGATACAGGATTTGCGTCATATTATTGAGCAGGCGCGTGGTCAGGTGGCAGCTACAGCCAACTATACCCAGACTATGATGTATTGGCATATAGGTGAGCGCATCAATCGTGAAGTGCTTGGAAATCAGCGTGCTGAGTATGGAAAGCAAATTGTCGCGCAGGTTGCGACACAATTGCAAGACGAGTATGGCAGGAAAGGTTTTGAGACGCGAAACATTAGAAGAATGATGCAGTTTGCCAAAGAATTCCCTGATTCCAAAATTGTGTCGCAGCTTGCGACCAAATTGTTTTGGTCACATTTTATTGAGGTTCTTCCCTTAAAAGATCCCCTTCAAAAAGAGTTCTATATAACTTTGGCTGCATCAGAAAGATGGGGGCGCGACAAGCTTCGCAAGGAAATCGACGGTATGCTCTTCGAACGTACAGCCATCAGCGGAAAGCCCGAAGAGATCATCAAGAAAGAACTCTCCACCTTACGTGATGACAACGTAATGTCGCCAGATATTGTATTCAAGAGCCCATATTTCTTGGAGTTTACAGGATTAAAAGGAATGTACAGCGAAAAGAACCTTGAAGACAGTTTGCTTGCCCACCTTGAGCAATTCATCATTGAGCTGGGCAATGGATTCAGTTTTGTGGCACGTCAAAAACGGATGATTATTGACGGTGAGGACTTTTATCTCGACCTGTTGTTCTTCCACCGCCGCCTTCACCGCCTAATAGCGATTGACCTCAAATTAGGTCGCTTCAAGGCTCAATACAAGGGGCAGATGGAGCTCTATTTGCGTTGGTTGGAAGCAAACGAAATGGAACCAGGCGAAGAAACACCGCTCGGACTATTGCTTTGCACAGAGGGCAGCGAAGAACAGATAGAACTGTTGCAACTCGACAAGTCAGGTATCAAAGTAGCTCAGTACATGACAGAACTGCCACCACGCGATGTCTTAATGCGTCAGATTCAGAAGTCTTTGGAGGCTGCAAAAGCTCGATTTGAAAATTTCATTGAGGAGGACGAGGCATGAGTGAGTGGAAGAAAGTGAAGTTAAAGGATGTTTCCATCAACATAACGGATGGTAAGCATGGTGATTGTAAAGGACAAGATAATTCTGGATATTATTTTGTCAGTTGCAAGGATGTTTACGATGGAGATATTCATTATGAAAATGCACGCCAAATAACAAAGGAAGATTTTGACGATGCTGATAAACGAACCAAACTCGCGCCTAATGATATTTTAATAACGAATAGTGGCACAATTGGCAGAATGGCTTTTGTCAAGGATCAATTCGAAACAAGAAAGACAACCTTTCAAAAAAGCGTTGCAATAGTAAAACCTGATAATTCTAAAGTATATCCACACTATTTATACTACTTGCTAAAAAGTAAAGTAAATGATTTTGTAAATAGTTCAAATGGTGCTGCTCAAAAGAACTTATTGTTATCAACGATGAGAGATTTTGATTTGCATATAGAAAATAATATCATAATTCAACGGCAAATTTCCACTATCCTCTCTCGCTACGACTCTTTAATAGAGAACTATCAGAAGCAGATAAAGCTATTGGAAGAAGCTGCTCAGCGGCTCTATAAGGAATGGTTCGTTGACCTCCGCTTCCCTGGTCACGAAAACACCAAGATTGTCGATGGTGTACCTGAGGGGTGGGAGAAGAAAGCCGTATCGCAACTTGGGGATTACCTTAATGGTTTCGCTTTTAAACCATCTGACTGGCAAACAACAGGCAAGCCCATTATTAAAATTAAGGAGATGGGGAATGGCGTTGGAAATGATACACCAAGAAATAATGGTGAGCGTGTTCCTGCTAAATATTTAGTTAAATCAGGAGATTTGCTTTTCTCTTGGTCGGCCACTTTATTGGTAATTGTTTGGAGCGGCGATGAAGGTTGGCTAAATCAACATTTATTTAAGGTTACTCCTTCTGAAGGAATTGGAAGAGAGTTCCTTTTGCAATCAATCTCAAATGCAATTGAAGAATTCCAGAATCTCACCACTGGTTCAACCATGAAACATATTCAGCGAAACAAGCTTGATCAAGTTTTTGTGAATGTTCCCAACGATGAGATAATGAAATCATATAGCAACATTGCGGAAAAAACTAGAGAGCAAATCTTACACCTTTCCTCTCAAATCCGTCTCCTCATTGAGGCTCGTAATCGTCTGCTTCCCAAGCTGATGGGTGGAGAGATAGAAGTGTAATAGAAGAATAACTAAGAACCAAACGATATGTCAAAGGATTACAGCGAAGACCAACTGATACAGAAGAGTACAGCAGACTTCATGGAAAAGGAGTTGGGCTGGAAGAGTGTCTATGCGTTCGACCAAGAAACGTTAGGCACGAATGGCACATTGGGACGCAACAACTATCACGAAGTGCTGCTGACTCGCCATTTCTCAAAAGCGCTGAAAACGCTGAATCCTTGGCTGACAGACAAGCAGCTGCAGGAGTGCGTGGAGCGCATGACGGAACACATGAGCTCGCAGACGCTGATGCAGATAAACGAACAGAAGTATCAGCTGATTCATGACGGCATCCCTGTGACTCGCACCAAGCCTAATGGTGAGACGGAAGAGGTGAAGGCAAAGGTGATTGACTTTGCTTCGCCAGAGAAGAACGAGTTTCTGTGTGTGCGTGAATTGCAAGTGCATGGAGCTTTGTATCGCAGAAGAGCCGACATCGTAGGCTATGTGAATGGTATCCCCATGCTCTTCATGGAACTGAAGAACCATGATGTAGAAGTGGTTGATGCATTCAATAAGAACTATCGCGACTATCTGGACACCACACCTCAGCTGTTCTACCACAACGCCTTCATCATGTTCAGCAATGGCTTGGAGGCACGTGTGGGTACCATCGACTCGAAGTGGGAGTTCTTCCATGAGTGGAAACGATTGACGGAGCAGGAGGCTGGCAGCATTGAACTGCCTACCATGCTCAGAGGTATATGCAATAAGGCCTACTTTCTCGATATCTTGGAGAACTTCATCCTCTACGACCATAGCGGAGGCAGAATAGCGAAGATCTTGGCTCGCAACCATCAATACTTAGGTGTGAACCAAGCCATAGAGATGTATCGCAACCGCCAGTATTTGAATGGAAAACTGGGCGTGTTCTGGCATACACAGGGTAGTGGCAAAAGCTACTCCATGCTATTCCTGGCACAGAAGATACGCAGAAAGTTCGAAGGGTCACCCACATTTCTCGTGCTGACTGACCGCGACGAGCTGAACAAGCAGATTAGCGACACTTTCGAAAACTGTGGTTTATTAGGCAACGTGAAAGCCAAGAAGTTCATTGCCAGCAGTGGTGATGATCTGAAGACAAAGCTGAAAGGTAATCCCTCATTCATCTTCTCGCTGATACAGAAGTTCAACGATCCAAAAGCTGAACCAATATATCCTGACCACGACATCATTGTGATGAGTGACGAGGCGCATCGTACCCAGAACGGAGTCTTTGCTGATAACCTGATGCACATTCTGCCAACAGCCCATCGTATCGGCTTTACAGGTACACCTCTGCTGAAAGACGATAACATCACGGCACGTACTTTTGGTGGCTATGTAAGTATCTACGATTTCAAACGGGCTGTAGAAGATAAGGCCACGGTACCCCTTTACTATGAGAACAGAGGCGAGAAACTGCAAGACCTGAAGAACCCTGAAATCAATGAGGAAATAGCTTCCGCGTTGGAAATGGCTGGCGATCTGGATGCATCGCAATTGGCCAAACTGGAGCGTGAGTTCAGTAAGGAAGTACACCTACTGACAGCCAAGAAGCGTCTGAGATTGGTGGCTCAGGACTTTGTCTGCCACTATAGCGACTTGTGGACATCTGGCAAGGCCATGTTCGTCAGTTACAATAAGGTGACGTGTGTCCGCATGTTCAACTATGTGCAGGAATACTGGCAGCGCGAAATCAAAACGTTGGAACAAGCCATCGAGAAATGTGATTCGCAACAAGAGGTGCAGGAGATGAAGCGCAAACTGGAGTGGATGCGCGAAACGGATATGGCTGTAGTTGTATCTCAGGAGCAGAACGAGATACAGACATTCCAGAAATGGGGCCTTGATATTCTGCCGCATCGTGAGAGAATGGAAAAAGAGGAACTTGACAAACTGTTCAAGGATGGTGAATCGCGACTGCGTATCGTCTTTGTCTGTGCCATGTGGTTGACAGGATTTGACGTAAAGACACTCTCGTGCCTCTATATCGACAAGCCCATGAAAGCCCATACGCTGATGCAAACTATTGCCCGTGCGAATCGTGTGTCAGAAGGAAAGACGAACGGACTCATTATTGACTATATAGGTATTGTGAAAGCCTTGCGCCAGGCTTTGGCAGACTATACAGCAAATCCTGAAGGACATGAAAGTGGCAATGACCCAACTGTTGACAAGAAGGAACTCATTAGCCATGTGTTGGAAGCAGTTGCTGCAGCTAATGCGTTCTTGCAAGAGCATGACTTCGAACTTGACCGTCTGATACGAGCAGAGGACTTTATGAAACTGTTTCTGCTGAAAGAGGCAGCAAATGCGATGTGTGAGTCGGCAGAGATACGAAAGACCTACTGCACCTATGCTACAACTCTATTGAAGCTATGGAAGTATCTCGACCGTGAGGACATTACCAAGGAGATGAAACAACAGAAGGATGCCATCGAGGCTATCTTCAAAGAGTTGCAGAAGAAGCGTAAACATGCCGACATCACAGACCTGAGTGTGGCTATCAACGATATAGTGAACGAACATTTGAATATTGTCGCTACAACAGCTGCAGATGATGGCCCCAGTCGTCGCTTTGATATCAGCGGTATTAATTTCGAACTGCTCAGACGTGAATTTGCCAAGAGCCGAGAAAAGAATCTGGTGATGAAGGATATCCAGGAACTGCTTCAAGAACGTATTGCGCAGATGTTGGCTCAGAACCCGTCACGCATCAACTTCTATGAGAAGTATCAGGAGATAATCCATGACTATAATCAGGAGCAGAACAGGGCAACTATCGAAAAGACGTTTGAGGAACTGATGAAATTGTCGAACGAGCTGACAGAGGAAGAAAAACGTTATGTGCGTGAAGGATTTGAGAGCGATGAGCAGCTGTCTGTATTTGATATATTGATGAAGAAGGATCTCAGTAAGGCTGATATCAAGAAGATCAAAGATTTGTCTGTAGAGCTGCTTAACACCATCAAGCTTCAGCTGGAGGGCATGGATCATCCTTTCGATAAGCCAAACACCAAGGCCACCATCATCGTCACTATCCGTAATATCCTCTGGCGCGATCTGCCTGAAAGCTATAGCGAAGAGAGCATTCCACAATATCGTGATGCCGTATACAATTTTGTAAGGCAGCAGTATGAAGGGGTGGCATAATATGAATTGAAAAAACTAATGAGTATGACTAATTTTACTTCTAGCGATATTAATGGAAACATTCAGCCTCCATATGATAAAGTATTATACTTGTTGGGGACTCTGAATATTGAGGCCAACTCAACTAATATTGAATTATACCTTGACAATTATTCGTTAAGCACTATTTTGAATAGCGTTAAAACGTATAGTGACATCCTGATTAATAATAAGAATGTTTTTCCTGTAAAACTGAAGCAATTATTTGAAGAATCTTTAAAATTCTCAACATGGACAACAAATTTTGATAATTCTGTTCAAAGCACCATTATTTGGGGATGTGTATATTACGTGTTGGCAGTCAGTGGTGATGTAGCCAAACATAATTTATCTCTTTTAGATAAACTTGTAGAAAAGAATAAAGGCTCATATCAATATTTTCAGCATTTCAAGGACGCTTTAGAGGAAAATGATGATAATTCTCAGACGTCGTCAACATTGCAACGTCGGGAGATTGAGGAGCTTGTTGTTCTTGACGAGCCAGAGTTATCACTTCATCAAGAAACTCAAAGACGTATTGTGGAACATCATAGTCTATCAGTCAATGGGAAAAAGCAGAGTGAGTCCCTCCTTATTAAGTCTTTGAATGCTCAGATCGAAAAACTGAAGAAGGACAATGAGAAATTAAGGAAACGCGTTGCAGAACTTGAAAGTATAGTAGAGAGGTTGCCTCAACAAAACATTATTGTTCAGGGTGACTATACTGTAAACAAGCACGTTGATAATCAAGTCAGTGGTGTAAAATCCGGAGGAACGGGTATTAACGTAAATAAGGAAGAGAAGTAATATGAATCAGGAAGATATACAGAAAGCACTTGAAGCTATTAGTAAGAGTGGAATATCAGTTAAAGGAGACCTGGTATTAGAAAAGCATGTAGAGTATGAGGTTAACAATGTAGAGGAAGGTGGAATCGGCATCCAGATAAATAATGGTAATGCGACAAATACTATTTCACTTACAGAGCCGGATAAGAAAATTAAGATGGCCATTGAAGAGTTGTTGAAGGCTAAGGATGAGCAAGGGAAGTTTGTTTTTAAGAACAAGAAACAGTGGTGGGCTGTGTTTCGTGTTCTATCTACTTACTGTAATTATCCTTCACAAAGAACTGCATTTGAGAATAAGATGACAGAATTAAAAGTCGCAGATGTAGATGGTGAGCGTGATTTGACTTATGATTCACTAATCAAGGCCCAAGATAGCGTTCCCAAGATAGCCACATGTACCCCATCAGCATGGAGTGAATATAAAGATATTAATGACAACTATAAGCAACAATACGTTGTGGCTGAATTTCTAATGCTAAAATTGGGCATAAAGTCATAATGGAATTCCGATAATAATTCCTGAATTCCAATAACGATTCCAAACAAGATTTTTTCTTAGTTTGGAATTTTTTTTGTGTTTAATTTTGCACTGTCAACGAACGGGAACGTGGTTTGGCGGTGCTCTTTTACATGCTGATACATTATTTTATTAATTAATGTCGCCCTAAGGAAGCGACGGTAAATAAAACATTCAAAATGAAATGTGATTATTTTAATTCAGAAATCTGCAAGCAGTTGGCTTGCGACTTAGTAACAGAACAGGTTCAGCTCATGAAGCATGAGGCCCTAGCAAATGAAATTAAGGCAAAGATTGTTGAGGGAAAGCAAAAACTCATCAAGAAGCTAATCTTGGGCAAGGAGATAATCCTTGACGAAAAGAAGCTGGTTGTTGTTGATGTTAATTTCTACGACAACAAGGATACCATGGGGGTAGATGTGGCAATGGTTATGCATCCAGACAATTACAAAATGCCATACGCCCTGACAAGACGGGAGCAACAATTTGTTGATGAACTAAGGGATCTGGTTCCATCTTGTAGGGACTATTTCTTCGACAGTCTTGGTAAGGATACCATCCGTGCGGCAGAAGAGTTGATGGATCTGAAACATGGTATCAAACTCCACAAGTACCGATATTGGGAGATAGATTTTAGCAGCGCTTCAACTCCAGGCTTCTTCGAACAGTCAGGACTTGAGGTTCGTAAAGAGGATGGCTATTACATGCTTGAGGACTTGGAAACAATTAAGTAATTATTAACCCGAGGTTTGTGGGGTGTTATCTAGATAATAAAACGCGCGTCATCACACACATCTCACCTAAACTCGGAAACAATGATAGAATTTACAATTAAGGTGCCAGAGGCTGTAGCACCTGAGATAAAAATGCTGGCAGAGAAGTTGGCAAAGATGTACATTAACAGCTGTGAAGATATATTACTCACACTCGAAGAACAAGATTCGTGTGTTGCTAAAGCACTAACAGAGTTAAGAAGTGCCAACGTGATTCGCTCCTCACGTGACTATGCTTGGATTATGACTCTGATGAATGAACAGGTGCTTGAGGATTTCGAGCAGTACTTTACGTGTCTGTCGTTTATTGACTACTTAAAAACAATAGGTATAGAAGATCGGCCTAGTAAATCTGCTCTTTATGACAACTGTGCAACTGTAATTGGCGAGTTCCCTAACTGGGAGTTTACTGATAAGCCAGAGCACATTGAGACAACAAGGAGAATTAATGTCGGTAAGCGTTTTATTAATGCTTATATGAGAGCCAAAAAGGCTGTTTCGGAAGGTTTTTCGGAAAAATAGTTTAATGTCGGAAGGATAGTCGGAAGGTAGGAAATGAAGGCTTTGAGGACTCAGAAAGTCGCCGTATCTTTGCATCGTCAAAAGAACAAAACAAGTTCTGGAAGACAATGAGATCTTTGACATGTTGGAACATTTTGAGCCCCTTGGGAAGGGGCGGCTCTAAAGCAGGGATGAAAATTAAAAAAATAATAATGATGAAGAGTTTAAAACAAGTAGAACGAGTGCCGAACAGATACGGCATAATGATTAGGAAGTGCTGCGCTTCTTGCCAGCACAAGTGTCTCGATGACTTTGCAAGGCGTGAGTGCCAGATTACGAGGAGACGAGTCAAGGCAGGCTACGTTTGCGGTGATTGGGAAATGAGCGAACAGTTGGGGACTTTAGGTTGCGAGCACGGGCACGTGCAGCGTCGGGAGTACCAACTTACTCTATTGGAGGTGAGTGCCTCCGAGGGTCTGGCGGAAATGAGGGGTGAGGCCATCACCCCGAAGCCGCTGGAGGATATCAGGAAGGAGTTCGAAAACGAACATGAATCAAGATTTTTATTTTAAACCACAGATTAAACAGATTAGAAAATTAAAATTTTAGCTTATGGAAAAAACATTTAAGATTGAGAAGATGCTGCCGCTGAATGACAGGCAGTACAAGGACCAACAGGGTCAACAAAGAGTATTTACGAGTCTGGGCTTTGTGCTTACAGACGGTATTGACACAATTTTTGCAGAGGCGACAGGCGATTACGCCCGTTCGCTTGTGGGACAACTTAACGCAGGCGACAATGTTCGCGTGCAACTCTCGATGAGCGTCCGCGACTGGCAGGATCAGCAGGGACAGACGCGTTATGAAGTGAAAGCGTACATAAGTACGATCAAGAAATAAATAAAAAATAATAAATAAAAAATAAAAAATTATGATGAAAAGAGCAATTAGAGAATTTAAAGTAACAACGGTAGAGCATGGGTATGCTCTGGAGATTGGTGAGAAGGGTTGGCTGCTCGAGGACGAGCAGCAGTTAGCGGAGGCAGTAGCCTTCAGAGTGGCACTGGGCTGTAAGTCGAATGTGTCGAAAGGAAGAATGAGAAAGCTGCTTAACATGCTGGCTTATGGCAACAAGGAAGAGCAGGAGGCATTCATCAAGGCAGCTACAGAGAAGAGATGGAACTGGCATGCGGGCAGACACCGCAAACCGCATTTAAGAACTAAAAATCAATGATTATCAAAGTAGAGATTAGCGAAGAGACATGGGCCCGAATGCTAACGGGCAAGAGAGTAGAAGGAACAATCGGAATTGACAGGTTGACAGGCAGGAAGGATTTCAATGCCTTCAATCGCCAGAAGAAGAATCGACCAAAAGACAGACTCATCAGGAAACTCCCATGGGGCTGGGTGAAGGAGTCGGAAGAGAACCTGAAGGTGTTTACCAGTGTGCCGAAGGTCTATGGGATTGAGAACGTGTTGGAATACATGGAT
>Ga0256407_10011852_pt1 | contig 11981 bp, 10 predicted proteins | sample RumenRJG_04DNA_FD_193489 | JGI IMG/M metagenome (GOLD analysis project Ga0256407, IMG submission 193489) | Bovine rumen microbial communities from Lethbridge, Alberta, Canada - RJG_04 | ecosystem: Host-associated > Mammals > Digestive system > Stomach > Rumen | place: Canada: Alberta... | reverse complement strand
TCAGCCATAACATGCCGCAGGACGTGTATTTCGGCGGAAAGAAAGTAAACTGATGCTGTCCGGAGGGCAGGCTGCAGGGATGCGGTCTGCCCTCTGCCTTTTCTGCCGCGTCATCCCGCAGGGGGTTTCTTTACAAACAGTATGCGCTTCTCTATAATATGAGGCGAAGAAAATAAAAGAAAGAAGAGGAAGAACGCTGATTCCGGCTCTGGAATCTCTGTACGAGTGGGCGGACCGGCAGATGAAGGAAGAATAAAAAATAAAACAATATAAGAGGTGTTGGATGATCAAAAACAAATATGCTGCATACGGGCTGTTCGTGATTCTGTTTCTGGTTTTCTGGAACATTCTGGATTGTCTGTATACATCTCTGATCACAGGGAACAGCTATGCATTCGGTGCGGGGAGAGACCTTATCACACCGCTGGCGTTGGCCGCTGTTTCCGGATACCTGCTGTTTCTCAGAAAATAACGGCAGTGCTGAATAAGTTGTCTATAGTTCACATTAAACTGATCTGAGGGGGAGAATATGGAACAGCGTGAAAATCTCGGAAGCCGTCTCGGTTTCATTATGCTTTCCGCCGGCTGCGCCATCGGCATCGGAAACGTCTGGCGTTTTCCGTATATGGTGGGACAGAACGGCGGAGGATTGTTTGTCCTGATTTACCTTGTATTTCTTGTGATTCTCGGCGTGCCGGTGATGACCATGGAATATGCCATGGGCCGCGCCACAAGGAAAAGCATCCTGCCGGCCTACCGGGAACTGGAGCCGAAAGGGTCAAAATGGCATATCATGGGATACTTTGCCATCGCCGGCAATTACGTGCTCCTGATGTTCTATTCCATCGTTTCGGGCTGGATACTCCGGTATTTCTGGCTGATGGTTACGGGAACCTTTGTGGGAGCGGACAAGGAGCTGATCACCGCGGAATTCGGGAAGATGATGGGAAGCCCGTCGATTCTTCTTCTTTTCATGCTGATCACCATGTTCATTACGGTGACGGTGTGCCAGGCAGGCCTGCAGAACGGCGTGGAGCGGATCACCAAGGTGATGATGATGGCGCTGATCGGCATCATGGTGGTGCTGGGCATTCATTCCCTGCTGCTCCCGGGCGCCTCGGAGGGCGTGGCCTTTTACCTCCTGCCGAATCCGGAGAACTTCATGAAAGCCGGCGTCCGGAACGTGGTCTACGGCGCGCTGAACCAGAGCTTCTTCACGCTGAGCCTCGGCATGGGCGGCATGCTGATTTTCGGAAGCTACATCGGGAAGGAGCACAGCCTTGCGGGAGAGGCAGTGGTGGTCGCCGCGCTGGATACCTTGGTGGCCATAGTCGCGGGACTGATCACCATTCCGGCGTGCTTCACCTACGGGATTGCCCCTGATTCGGGCCCGAGTCTCATTTTCCTGACCCTGCCGAGCGTTTTCGCGAACCTCCCCGGCGGCCGGTTCTGGGGAAGTCTTTTCTTCCTGTTCCTTTACTTCGCGGCGCTGTCCACCATGATCGGCGTGTTCGAAAACGATGTCAGCTTCTCGATTGATCTCTTCGGGATGGAGCGGAGAAAGGCCGCGTTCTTTGCAGGAATCATCATCACACTGGGCTCCGTGCCCTGTGCCCTCGGCTTTAATGTCTGGAGCGCGTTCCAGCCGCTGAAGGCCGGCAACTGCATCATGGACCTGGAGGATTTCTTTGTCAGCAACCTGGTGCTGCCCATCGGCTCCCTGGTCTGCTGCCTTTTCTGCACGTGGAAATACGGCTGGGGCTTTGAAAACTATCTGAAAGAAGCAAATACCGGCGAGGGTCTGAAGATCAGCCCGGCGCTAAAGTTCTATTTTAAGTACATGCTGCCCCTGATTATCGGGTTCCTGGTGACTTACGGACTCGTGACTTATTTCTGAGGAGGGACCGCATGCGTCTCGGCGATTTTCTGAAATATGAAAGCATCGTGATACAGTGCCACAACAATCCCGACCCGGACGCCCTTGCCAGCGGCTTCGCGGTCTGGAAATACCTGACCCGGAACGGGAAGAAGCCGGTGTTTGTCTACGGCGGACGGGAGGCGGTGTCAAAACCTAACCTGCTCCTGATGATCCGGCTGTTCGGGATTCCCGTGCACCATGTGAAGGACCAGGCAGAGATTATTGACCTTCTGCAGCGGGAAAGAGAGGAGACGGATGTATTGCCCGCGGCAGGTCAGAAGCCGGATCTTCTTATCATGACGGACTGCCAGTACGGGGAATCGAACACTCAGAAGTTCGAGGCCGGAATGGTGGCGGTGATCGATCATCACGAGGTGGCGGATCCGGCCGCCCTTCCGGAAATGCATCTTGTCATGGAGAACTACGGTTCCTGCGCCACGGTGGTGTACGGGATGCTGCGGGAAGAGGGGTATGACTTTTCCTCCGACGGCGAGCTGCAGACGGCACTGTTTTACGGCCTCTACACGGACACCGTGCGGCTGCAGGAACTGTGGCACCCTGCGGACAAGGACATGTGGGATGAACTGGACGCGGACGACAGCAGCATAAAAAAGCTGAAAAACGCGAACATCGACGAAAAGGACCTGGTCTCCATCGGAAATGCCATGCTCCGCAGAAGAATCTCGCCGGAACATCACTACGGCTTTATCGAGACGGAGACCGGGGATCCGAACATCCTGGGGATTGTCAGCGACACGTTTCTTGAAGTGGATTCCGTCAATGTCTGCGTCGCCTACGCTTATCTGCCGGGCGGCGTGAAGATTTCGGTGCGGAGCTGCCTGAAGGAAATCCGGGCGGACGAACTCGCGAAGGTCATCGCGGAAGATGTCGGAAACGCAGGGGGCCACGTCGACAAGGCGGGCGGGTTCCTGCAGGGAAGCAGGCTGTTCCCGGAGAAGATGGAAGACCTGTGGGAGAGGAAGCACTTTTTTGAGGGCTTCCTGGACCGCCGCCTGAGAGATTATTTTGAGGAGACGGATACTATCCCGGCGGGACAGACAATGGATGTGAACGAAACTGCCCTGAACGGAGATCCGGGGTACCGTCTCTACCGGAAGAAACCGGTGCGGTCCGGCGTGGTGAGGCTGCCGGAGTATTTCCCCGCGGGAACGCGCCTGAAGGTCCGCACCCTGGAAGGAGAGACGGAGTTTACCGTCTCCGGGAATACCCTCCTTATGGTCGGTTCCCACGATGAGCCGTACCCCATCGAGGCGGATAAATTTTTCCAGAAATACAGACTGACAGGAGAAAAGTTCGCGTTTACGGGCGAGTATGACCCGGTGGTGAGAAACCAGAAGGACGGGAAGCGCGTCCGCCTTGACGGAATCACCGAGGAATGTGTGACCACGGGCAGTTCCTATATTTATGCAAGAAAGCTCACAAGGCGCACCCACGCCTTCACGCTCTGGAACAGAGACCGGTACGCCTTCGGAAAAGCAGGAGACTGGTTCGCGGTCATGCGGGACGACCCGCGGGACTACTATATTATCCAGGGATACATTTTTGATGAAACCTATGAAGCGGCGGACGGGACGGATCTGAACGGAAAGGAACTATTCCCCTGTAAGCAAGCCTCTGGCTGCCACGTGTGCTAATATACTTGTAATTCTTCCTCTGTACAGAATCCGGTTCTTGTGATAGAATGATGCCAATTTGGTTTTTTATATTCTATTTCAAAAGGGGTAATAGTTATGAAGGGTAATGTTATTGTAGGACAGTCCGGCGGCCCGACTGCGGTCATCAACGCAAGCCTTGCAGGTGTTTTCAAGACTGCAATGGAGCGTGGCTACAGCAAGGTGTACGGCATGTGCAACGGTATCCAGGGCTTCATCGATGAGAAGTACGTGGATATGGCTGACTATATCAAGAACGAGCTGGATCTGGAGCTCCTGAAGAGAACTCCGTCCGCGTTCCTGGGCACCTGCCGCTATAAGCTGCCGGAGATCCATGAGAACAAGGAAATGTACGAGCGCATCTTCGAGATCCTTGAGAAGCTTGAGATCGAAGTGTTCATCTACATCGGCGGAAACGATTCCATGGATACCATCAAGAAGCTCTCTGATTATGCGCTTCTTACCGGCGCGACTCAGAAGTTCGTCGGCTGCCCGAAGACCATCGACAACGATCTGGCCATCACGGACCACACTCCGGGCTTCGGCAGCGCCGCAAAGTACATCGCGACCTCCACGAAGGAGATCATCCGCGACGCTCTGGGCTTCTCCTACAAGAAGAAGAACGTTACCATCATGGAGATCATGGGAAGAAACGCAGGCTGGCTCGTCGGTTCTGCTGCGCTCGCGAAGCAGGAAGACTGCGACGGTCCGGATCTGATCTACCTTCCGGAAGTTCCCTTTGACATCGACAAGTTCGTCGAGAAGGTCGAGAACCTGCTGAAGGAGAAGGACGTCGTTGTGGCATGCGTTTCCGAGGGCATCAAAACCGCGGAAGGCAAGTATGTCTGCGAGTTCACCTCCGGCTCTGATTCCAAGGATGCTTTCGGCCATATCCAGATGACCGGAACTGCTGCATTCCTTGCAAACCTGGTCCACGAGAAGCTGGGCATCAAGACCAGAGCCGTGGAGCTTTCCACCCTGCAGAGATCCGCTGCGCACCTTGCTTCCAAGATCGACGTCGACGAGGCGTTCGCTGTCGGCGGCGCGACCGTGAAGGCAGCTGACGAAGGATCCACCGGTGTCATGGTGGTCATCGACCGCGTGTCCGACGATCCTTATCAGAGCGCGACCGGCGTCTACGACGTGCACCGCATCGCGAACGGCGAGAAGGTCGTTCCGAGAGAGTGGATCAACGAGGAAGGCGACTATGTCACCGAAGAGTTCGTGGATTATGTGCATCCGCTGATCCAGGGCCATTACAACCCGATGATGGTCGCGGGCCTTCCGAGACATCTGACCATGCATCAGAAGAGCTACAAGGATTCCAAGAAGATGATCAACATTCAGTGATCGATGATCTCATGAATGATCACGGAGCCGCCGCGGCCTGCGGCGGCTCTGTTTCTTATCTGTGATATTTCGTACTCAGGAGGACTTCCTATGAACACATTCCGACCGAGTCTGCGTTTCAGCCGCTTTCGGAACCTGTGCATGGTGATCGTGGCGGTAATGGTGTTCGGCTTTTATTTTATCTACGACTATATCTATGGTGAGATGGAATCCTGGAATCCGAAGCTGATGGCGATCGTCTTCCTTGTGACGGGGATCTTTCTGGTGCTTCTGGTAGGCTTGTTCTTTACTCACATGAAAAATACCATGTACTACCGCCTGACGGCGAACGCGCTGGAGTTCTCCTGCTGGGGGCGCAGTGTGTTCTATCCGTACAGTGATTTCGTAAAGGCGTGGTACCGCTTCAGCGGGCCCTTTGACACACTGCCCATCGTATTTCAGCTGCGCAGCAAAAGGACTCTGGAGCTGAACCAGTACATCGCCGGCCTGCCGGATCTGACGCTGGGACTTCTGGAGCGGATCGAGGATCATGCGGAGCTGGAGAAGGGGCTGAAGGACCGGGCAGCCGCCTTCGCGAAGCGGGAAAAGGACAGGAAGCAGAAGAGCGGGAAAAAGTGATGGGGATTCATCATGATGCGGGACCGCAGGCGGAACGCGGATCAGGGGAGCGGCTTCTCTGGCCGGACGTGCTGCGGGGGCTGACGGTGGTCAGCATGGTGCTGTTCCACGGCATGTGGGACGCGGTGTTCCTGTTCGGTCTCCGCGCACCCTGGTACATGGCTCTGCCGGGCTATCTCTGGCAGCAGTCCATCTGCTGGACCTTTATCCTCCTATCCGGGTTCTGTTTCCGTCTGGGCAGGCATCCCGTGCGGCGGGGACTGCAGGTCTCCGCACTGGGGCTTCTGGTCACTGCGGTGACAGTCCTTTTCATGCTGGAAGACCGGGTGGTCTTCGGTGTCCTGACCTGCATCGGGGCCTGCATGCTGCTGACTGCGGGACTGGAGAAAGCTGCATGGCGGGAGAGGGTCAGAGCCGCCGGAGAAGCCGCGGAAGAGGCGTCAGGACTCCGGGGATCTGCTGTGGGACTCGGTGTGAGCGCCGCGCTGTTTTTCCTCACAAGAAACATCAACAGCGGCTGGCTGGGCTTTGAAAGGATCCTGATCGCCCCGCTTCCCGCCGGGCTTTACAGAAACCTTTTTACTGCCTTTTTCGGTTTTCCTGCACCGGAGTTTTACTCCACGGATTACTTTTCGCTGATCCCGTGGTGGTTCCTGTATCTGTGCGGGTACTTTCTTTACGGGATATGGCAGAGGAGACAGGGGACGGTTCTCTGTCTCCTGAAAGAAAAAGACAGGAGACAGAGAACCGTCCCCTGTCTCCTTAGGATCTTCAGGTGGATCGGGCGCCATGCGCTGCTGATCTACGCCCTGCACCAGCCTGTGCTGATGCTGGTGCTGACTCTGGTGTTCAGGCTTTCCGCGTGAAACAGTACAGCTGGTCAGAGAGCCGGTACGGACCGCTTCAAAGCTTCAGATAAATGCGGATCAGACCGAGGATCAGAAGGTGAAGAGGATAGAATAAATAGAAGAACCATTGAGAGAGCGCGGAGACGCGCTCTTTTTTATTTCCTTTTTCTTTCTGCCCCGCCTTCTCCGCCTGTCCTTCCCGTTCCGCCTGTCCGGCTTCTGCATCTTCCGGGGAACCGGCGGACAGATCCAGAGGACTCTTATAGAAGCATACAACGCAGACTGCGGCAAGAAGGGGGCCGATGGCAGCGGTCCACTTTGCGAAAGTGATGCCGGTGATCAGAACGACGAGAGCCCAGACTTCCCGCTTTGCTTTCTGCGTATTTCCTGCGAAATAGAACATCAGGGTGAAGACAGGAGCAAGGATCCCCCAGTCGGCAAGGACTGTGGCGAGGACCAGAAGAACGGACAGGATCCATTTTACCGGTTCCGGCAGGGGGCGTGTGTGGACCATCAGAAGCAGAAGACTGATCCACAGAGTATAGATCATGTTCAGGCCCGTGAAGGTGATGACAGTGTCTTTTGTAAAAGCGAGATCGTAGGGCACCTGGGAAAGCAGGGCAAACAGGAAGAGCCGGAGCAGGTAGCGCCGCACCGACTGCGTCAGAAAGATCCCCTCCGCGAGAAGATAACACATGACCGGCGCGGTAAAATATCCGATACCAGTCAGGAGATCACAGACAAAGGTGTCTTCAGGCAGGAAGATCCAGGCGATATGGTTCAGCAGCATGAAAAAGATCGCTGCAAGCTTCAGTGTATTTCGGGAAATTGTTCGTACCGGGTCAGGAACGGGATCCATGGATAGATACCTCTTCTTATCTGCTTGTGACGCGCACGCGCGGGGAACTTTACTTCAGTGCTGATTCCTGCCGCTGCATCCGGTAATAAAGGATCAGGCAGAGGATCGCTGAAAACAGGGATCCGGCCGGAGCGGCCATTCCCATGGGACCAAGGGTCTCCGGAAACAGGACGGAAGCAAAATAAGCTCCCGGGATCCGGAACAGGAGAATGGACAGGAAGTTGTGCAGGAAAGAGTATCCTGATCTTCCGTAGGCGCTGAAGTATCCGCTGAAGCAGAAGTGCACGGAAGCAAAGATGCAGTCCGTCACATAAGTCCGGAGATACTGGGCGCCGGCAGTGACGACGGCGGTCTCTTCCCGGGCAAACAGCCGGAGGATCTGCTCCGGGCAGAGGTTGCAGACGACAGCTGTGAAGCAGCCGAAAACGACGCCTACGGCGATGCCGCTTCTCAGGACTTTCCTGCTGCGGTCATGCTTTCCGGCGCCCGCGTTCATGGAGCAGAGCGCGGCGACAGAGGAGAGCATGGAGGACGGCACCAGGAACAGGAAGCTGATGATCTTTTCTACAATGCCGATCCCGGCGGCTGCATTCACGCCGCGCATGTTGCCGATGGCAGTGATCACCAGGAAAGAGATCTGGATAAACCCGTCCTGCAGCATGATGGGCAGACCGACAGCCAGGAGCGCCGGAAAGGTCTCCGGGTCGGGAGGAAGATCCGATGCGCCGAAACGGATCTCCGGAGGCAGACGTCTCAGGGAAGCGGCCGCCAGAAGGACGCTGAAGGCCTGGGCTGTCACGGTGGCGGCAGCGGCGCCGGCGGCACCCATGGAGAAGGGGCCGATGAGGATCCAGTCCAGGATGATGTTGATGACGCCGGCTGCAGCAACGAATTTCAGCGGGGTCTTCGTGTCGCCGAGCCCGCGGTAGATGCTGCTGATGACATTGTACGCAGTGATGAAGGGAACGCCCGCAAAGCAGATGGTGACATAGGCCTTTGCTTCCGATACTGCTTCCGGGGGGGTGGCCAGAAGTTTCAGGATCCCGTCCGCAAAAAAGAGAAGCAGAAGGGTAGATACAGCGGCGACACCCGTGAAGAGGGTGATGGTGTTCCCGATGCTGCGGGCAGTCTTTTCCGGCTGCCCGGCACCGACGGATCGTCCGATCAGCACGGTGCTTCCCATGGCAAGACCTACGATCATGACTGTCAGCATGTGCATCAGCTGGCTTCCGATGGAGACAGCCGTGATGGAAGCGGCTCCGTTGAACTGTCCCGTGATGAAAAGATCCGCGAGACCGTAAAAGGTCTGCAGAAAGCTGGAGATCAGGAAGGGGACAGAGAAGCGGAAAAGGGAGCGGAGAACGCTGTCCTCGGTGAGAGTGTTCTGAATTACGGGCATAACTTGAAAACCTCCGGGCCGGAAACTGAGGACAAGTATAGCAGAAAGGAGAAAAAAACTCCATAAGCCGGGGGGCCTGCCTGCGGTCTCTTAAAAAACAGGGATTTCCGGGCTTGTCTGAAATAGGACATCGAAGTACAATATCAGAATAGTTAGCGGTCTCTAAAGACCGATTTCAGAAAAGTCACCGGAGGAAAAATGAAGTTAAGTATGTTGAAGCCGGGGCAGTCCGCCAGGATCCTGGAGGTCGGCGGCGAGGGTGCCCTGCGGCAGCATTTTCTGGATATGGGGGTGATCCCGGGCGCGGTGGTCACTCTGATCAAGCTGGCACCGATGGGCGATCCGATGGAGCTGAGGATCCACGGCTATGAGCTGACGCTCAGAGTGGCGGACGCCGGGCAGATCGAGGTATCGCCCGGTGAGGAAGCGGCTGCAAATCAGACGGAGGACGGCGGAGAGCGGAAGCACAGGGAGCATCCCGGCCTGGGCGAGGAAGGAAGATTCCACCCGAAGGGCAGCGGTGATCCGCTGCCGGAGGGCACGCAGCTGACGTTCGCGCTGGTGGGGAACCAGAACAGCGGAAAGACCACGCTGTTCAACCAGCTGACGGGCGCAAACCAGCATGTGGGAAATTTCCCCGGCGTCACGGTGGACCGGAAGGACGGCGTGATCCGCGGACACAGCGACACACTGATCACGGACCTGCCGGGGATCTACTCCATGTCGCCTTATTCCGGAGAGGAGCTGGTCTCCCGGAACTTTGTGCTGAATGACAGGCCCAGGGCCATCATCAACATTGTCGACGTTACCAATATCGAACGGAATCTCTACCTGACCATGCAGCTGCTGGAGATGAACGTGCCCATGGTGGTGGCGCTGAACATGATGGACGAGCTGCGGGGCAACGGCGGCACCGTGGACGTGAATGCCATGGAGGAGATGCTGGGCGTCCCGGTAGTGCCGATCTCGGCGTCGAAGAACGAGGGCGTCGACGAGCTGGTGCGGCACGCAGTCCACATCGCGAAGTATCAGGAGCGCCCGCTGCGCCAGGATTTCTGCGGCGCGGAGGATCACGGCGGCGCCGTGCACCGGGCTCTTCACGCGGTGGGGCATCTGATCGAGGACCACGTGGAGAGGACCAGGCTTCCTCTGCGGTTCGCGGCCACGAAGCTGATCGAGGGGGACCCGCTGATCACGGAGCAGCTGGACCTGGATGGAAATGAAAAGGAGCTGCTGGAGCACATCGTCCTGCAGATGGAAAAGGAGCGCGGACTGGACAGGAGCGCCGCACTCGCCGACATGCGTTTCTGCTTCATCGAGAAAGTCTGCGACGCCTGCGTCATCAAACCCCGGGAGAGCAGGGAACATGTGCGGAGCCGGAATATCGACCGCGTCCTGACCGGAAAGATCACGGCGATCCCCATGTTCATCGGTATCATGGGCCTGGTGTTTTTCCTGACCTTCTTCCTGGTGGGGCCCTTCTTCCAGGGGCTTCTGGAGCAGGCCATCGACAGCCTGAAGGAGCTGGTGCGGACAGGGATGGAGTCGGTCGATGTGAACCCTGCGATGCAGAGTCTGATCCTGAATGGTATTTTCGAGGGCGTCGGAACGGTGGTCAGCTTCCTGCCGATCATCGTGATCCTGTTTTTCTTCCTGTCCATGCTGGAAGACAGCGGCTACATTGCCCGCGTCGCCTTCGTGATGGACAAGCTGCTGAGGCGCATCGGTCTTTCGGGACGGAGCATCGTGCCGATGCTGCTGGGCTTCGGCTGCACGGTCCCTGCGGTCATGGCGACCCGCACGCTGCCCAGTGACAGGGACCGCCGCATGACGATCCTTCTCACACCCTTCATGTCATGCACGGCGAAGCTGCCGATCTACGGCTTTTTCGTGAACGCCTTTTTCCCGAGGCAGAGCTGGCTCATTATCACGGGACTCTATATCCTGGGCATCGTGAACGGCATCCTGGCGGCGTACCTGTTCAAGAGCACGCTGTTCCGGGGCGAGGCAGTGCCTTTCGTGATGGAACTGCCGAACTACCGTCTGCCCAGCCCGAAGAACGTGGCGCAGCTTCTCTGGGAGAAGACGAAGGATTTCCTTTACCGGGCCTTCTCTGTCATCCTGATCGCCACCATCGTCGTGTGGTTCCTGAAGAGCTTTGACTTCAGCTTCAATCTGGTGGAGAATTCCCACGAGAGCATCCTTGCAGCGGTCTCGGGCCTGCTGGTGCCGGTCATGCGGCCTGTGGGCCTGGGGGACTGGCGCATCGTGACTTCCCTGATCAGCGGCTTCATGGCGAAGGAGAGTGTGGTCTCCGTCATGGAGACACTTTTCCCGGAAGGAGCCGCAAGTATAGGCGCCCTGAGCGCTGCATCAATGCTGGTGTTCAGTCTGCTCTACACGCCCTGCGTCGCCGCAGTGGCGGCAATAAAGAGGGAATTGGGCGGAAAGTGGGCCGTGTATGTGGTGCTCTGGCAGTGCGCCGTCGCCTGGTTCGCCGCGTTCCTGGTGCAGATCATCGGGGGGATGCTGTAATATTTGTGCGCAGTTTTACCTGTGCGGGCACACGCAGACGCGGAAGTGAGCGGGACTCCTTCCGCGTCTTTTTTATGGTATCCTGGAAACAGATGTAGGAAACTATAGGTCTTTTAAAGGAGGTTCATCATGAATTCGATCGTCATTTACTGCTCCCACACCGGGACAACAGAAAAGATCGCGAAAAAGATCGGAAGAGATACCGGCAGCACGCTTGTGAAGGTGGAGCCGGATATTCTGTACGGAAACTTTATCCAGACAGTGAGGCGCGTCATCGCGGACCACAGAAAGGGGATCGTCCCCGGCTATGTGACGGACATCCCGGATCTTGAGGGAGTGGATACGGTCTTCGTAGGCTATCCCATCTGGGCGGGTGATATCCCGGAGTTCATGCAGGAATTCCTGCAGGCCTGCGACTTTAACGGAAAGAAAGTGATCCCCTTCGCTACTTCGAAGATGACCGATATGACCGCTTCCCTGGATACGCTCTCCGCGATCTGCGACGGGGCTGAGGTCCTGCAGCCGTTCTTCTACGGCGTGACGAAGCGCGACCGCTATGCGGACTGGCTGGAGGCAGTGCGGAACCTGCCGGAGAAGGCATACTGCTGTCCGGAAGAGGAAGCAGGAGAGTGCTGCCAGGAAGAAGCGGCTGAAGAGTGCTGCTGCAAGGAAGAAGAGAAAGCAGAAGAGTGCTGCAAGGAAGAAACTGAAGAAGCATGAGGATCAGTATCCTGACGGTCTGTCCGGAGCTGTTCGGCAGTTTTCTTCAGTCCCATGAGGT
>Ga0256407_10011851_pt1 | contig 11982 bp, 7 predicted proteins | sample RumenRJG_04DNA_FD_193489 | JGI IMG/M metagenome (GOLD analysis project Ga0256407, IMG submission 193489) | Bovine rumen microbial communities from Lethbridge, Alberta, Canada - RJG_04 | ecosystem: Host-associated > Mammals > Digestive system > Stomach > Rumen | place: Canada: Alberta | collected... | reverse complement strand
AAGCCCTCTACTTAAATTATTATGAAAAAGAAATTATTATTACCTCTAGCGTTTGCCGCCTTATTCGTATTAGGTGGATGTAATAACGCCGCTAACGGTTCAACTAGTTCTAGTGAACCAGCAGTGCAAACTGCAAGAAAAATCTTAAAAGCTTCTTTATCAAAAGATACCGTTGAAGCGGGTATGAAATCAAAAGTCGTGACTGAAGTTGAAGGTGTCACCTTCCGCAGTAGCGATGAAAATATCGCAACAGTTGATAAAGATGGCAATATTAAAACTGATGAGCCAGGTATGGCTTATATCACAGTTAGTAAAGAAGGCTATTTCGATAGAGTTTTAAAGCTCTTCGTTGATGAATATGACACAATTGATTACCTTGTTGAAGGTTTTGAATTCGGTCCTGCAATTGTTGGTGTGAAATTAAACTTCCCAGAAAAAGTTAAAAAAGCAGACTTACAAGGTAAACAATTTACTGTTAAAACAAATAGAAACAATCGCACAGTTAAAAGTGTTGATTTATGTGACCAAGAAGGTCAAATAATCACCGGTGATGAATCCCATTACGTCCGTATTTCTTTAGAAATGCATTACAGTGGTTGGGGACCAAGTGAGGGTGCTTCTCCATTTACATACGCTAATAACGTTAATAACTGGACTAACAATATTACAGTTGAAGCCCAATTAGCGAGTGGTCAAACACTCAAAGTGGGTGAAGAAACATATGATAGTTCATTTAAATTCAATGCGATTAGATCAAGAATCTCCCTTTCTACAAGAGATTGGGGCGAAGCTAAATCTCATACCGCTGAAGGATATACCTTAACTTATAAAGACTACCAAACAGACGCACTTAGAGAAGATGGTGTCTTAAATCCATTAGTGATTTGGTTACATGGTATGGGTGAAGGTGGTACAGATCCAGATATCGCTTTATTAGGTAACGATGTGACCGCTTTAGGCGAAGAAAAGATTCAATCTCACTTCGTTAAAGGCCAACAAAAAGGTGCTTATGTGCTTGCTGCTCAAACACCAACATATTGGATGAATAGTGGTACAGGCTCCATCAATGGTGGTGTTGGTCATTCTATTTACACAAAATCATTAAAATCATTAATTGATAAATACATCGCTGATAATGGTGATATCGATACAAAACGTATTTATATTGGTGGTTGCTCCAATGGCGGTTATATGACCATGGAAATGGCGGTCACATATGGTAACTTCTTTAGAGCGTTCTATCCATGCTGTGAAGCTTATAGTGATTCCTTCGTTACTGATGAAGATATCCAAAAGTTAAAAGACTTACCAATGTGGTTCATTCACGCCGCTAATGACACAACAGTTGATCCAAATAATTTCACCTTAGCGACATATAAGAGATTAAAAGCCGCTGGTGCTAAAGATTTACACTTATCATATTACGTTGATGTCCGTGGCACAGATGGTAATCCTCAAGGTAATAACTACCAAGGTCACTATTCATGGATTTATATCTTCCGTGATGAAGTTGCTTTAGATCAAAAAGACCCAAATAACATTGCTGCGCCTTCAACTGAAGTGGTCAAAGACGCTAATGGCAATACAGTCAATTTATTCGACTGGATGGAGTCAATGAAATAGGTACTAAGATTTTAATAAAAAATCTTCATGTATAGAATTCCTTTCTGCAGAAGGGACGCTGAAAACCGAGCGTCCCTTTTGTCTCAGAGAGCAGTTTATGAAATAAAAGATGCAATATACGCAAGTTAGTGTATTTATTAACAAACATTGTGATAAACTAATACTGCATTTGAAAAATATTTAGATAATATACCACAAATAAGGAGTTTTTATGGCGAGAAAATATCAAGATTTAATCAATCAATTATCTTTAAAAGAAAAGGCCAGTTTAATCAGTGGTAAAGACTTCTGGCAAACAGTCAATATTGATAGAGTTAATATCCCTAGCGCTTTCTTGAGTGATGGCCCTCACGGGGTGAGAAGACAAGCCGCTGCTGCGGACCATTTAGGTTTAAACGCTTCTATTCCTGCTACTTGTTATCCAACCGCTGCCACAATGGCCAATTCATGGGATGAAAAGTTAGGTGAAGGCTTAGGCGAAAGATTAGGCCAAGAAGCTGCTGTTCAAAAAGTTAATATCCTTTTAGGACCTGGCACAAACACCAAAAGAAACCCATTATGTGGTCGTAACTTTGAATATTTCTCAGAAGATCCTTATTTAGCGGGTAAAATGGCCGCTGGTTATATTAGAGGTATCCAATCAAATGGAATCTCTGCTTGTGTTAAACACTTTGCGTGTAATAACCAAGAAGAAAATAGAATGACCCTCGATAGTGTCCTTGATGAAAGAACATTTAGAGAATTATACTTAACAGCTTTTGAAATTGCCGTTAAAGAAGGTAAAACCAAAAGCATTATGTCAGCGTATAACTTAATCAATGGTACATACGCGAATGAAAATGAACACTTACTCGTTGATATCCTTAGAAAAGAATGGGGATATGACGGTTTAGTGGTCACTGACTGGGGTGGCAATAATGATGGTGTTTTATCACTTAAATGTGGTAACCAATTAGAAATGCCTGGTACACCAGATCGACCAGAAGAAGTTATTAAAGCCATTGAAAACGGTGAATTAGACGAATCCGTTTTAGATGATTGCTTAGATAAATTATTAGAAACAGTTTTCGACACAATGGAAAATGGTGTGAATAAAGCACCAGAAAAATTTGATGTCGAAGAACACCATGAATACGCGAAGAAATGCGCGGAAGAAAGTGCAGTTCTTTTAAAGAACAATGGTGTCCTCCCATTAAGCAAAGAAGAAAAAGTAGCCTTTATTGGTGACTTCTTATATTTACCAAGATATCAAGGCGCTGGTTCTTCAATTGTTAACCCAACAAAACTAGATAACACTGTCGATATTTTAAAGAATACCGATTTAAATATCGTTGGTAGTGCGCGTGGCTTCAATAGATATGGCAAGAAGAATAAGAAACTCTTCAAAGAGGCTATTGAACTAGCCAAACAAGCCGATACAGTCGTTTTATACCTTGGTTTAGATGAAGTTACCGAAGCGGAAGGCTTGGACCGTCAAAACATGTATTTGGAGAACAATCAAATCGAATTGGTTAAAGCCGTTAAAGAATTAAATAAGAAGATTGTCGTTGTTCTCTCATGTGGTTCTGCAGTGGAAATCCCATTCATCTTTGATATTGATGGCTTATTACATTGCTACTTGAATGGTCAAGCTGGCGCGGAAGCCACTTTAAGAATTTTAGAAGGTAAAGTTAATCCTTCTGGTAAATTATCTGAAACATTACCAATTAAATATGAAGATGTCGCTAGCAGTGATAACTTCCCAAGCCATACTAGAACAATTGAATATCGTGAAGCATATGGTGTTGGTTACCGTTATTTTGAAAAAGCTGATATTGAAGTTAGATTCCCATTTGGCTTTGGCTTAAGTTACACAAAATTCGAATACTCAAATTTAAAAGTTCACGAGAATGGTGTGAGTTTTGAAATCAAAAACATCGGCGATGTTGATGGTAAAGAAGTCGCTCAATTATATGTTGGCTTAAAGAGTAGTGAAGTTATTAGACCAGTTAAAGAATTAAAAGGCTTCACTAAGGTCTTCTTGAAAGCGGGCGAATCTAAGAAAGTGGAAATCGCTTTTGATGATAAGACATTTAGATATTTCAACACTAAGACAAATAAGTGGGAAATTGAAAAGGGTGTCTACGACATCTATGTTGGTGCTTCGTCAGATGATATCCGTTTGTTTGGTACAGTAGAACAAGCTGGTACAGGCGCGGAAGCTCCATATGATATCGCTGATTTACCACATTACGCTGATGGTAGATTAAGAAAGATTTCAAACGAGGAATTCGAAAAGTTATTAGGTCACCCAATTCCTGATGGCTCTCTTCCTTTCTATAAGAAAAATAGAATGGTTATCGACTATAACACCACATTCAGTGAATTACGTTATTCTAAACGCTGGATTGGTCGTTTAGTGGGTAAAGCTATTCCTTGGTTCACTAGAGTGCTCCGTAAGATGGGTAACCGTGTTTTAGCAAATACTCTTGTTATGGGTGTTGTCCATCAACCAATGAGAGGTATGTCTAGATTCTCTGGTGGTGGTCTCCGTATGAGTCAATTAGATGGCTTAATCATGATTTTCAATGGCCATTTCTGGAAAGGCTTACATCATTTCATGAAAGAAGGCCGTAAATATAAGAAAATAGCGAGAGCGGAAAAAAGAGCCGCGAAAGCCGTTCAAGAAACTAAATAAAATTAAAAAGGGTTCGCATTAAAACGAATCCTTTTCATTAAAAAATATAAAGAATACTATGTAATACATGAAAAACTATTATTCTGAACTATTTAAACGTAAATCATTTCACTTCTTTATAGGAGGGGAGGAAACAACCCCTGAAGACATCGCTAAGATTAATGAATTTATCAAAACCGTTAAGCCTTTATATAGCGATATTAAAACCATCATCAAAGTGGTTCCTGAAAAAGAAACGACATGTCATAGAGGCGCAGATTATTGCATCCTCTTTTATAGTGAGCATAAAGAAGGCTATTTAAGAAATATTGGTTATATTGGTGAACAGATTGATTTATATCTAACTTCTATTAACATAGGCGCTTTATGGTTTGGGATTGGTAAACCAAAAGAAAATATCGATGGTCTAGAATATGTCATTATGATCGCGATTAAAAGAATGCCTGAGACTAGTTTTAGAAAAGATATGTTCAAGTCTAAAAGAAAACCCATTAGTGAAATATGGTCAGGTGAAGAGATGGATATCGCTAATATCGTGAGATTCACACCTTCTGCGTGTAATACTCAGCCGTGGTTCATAGAAAACAAAGATAATGAATTGACTATTTACCGTTATAAGAAACCTGGTAAACGCGGCATTATGCCAGTGGATAAGGTGATGTACTATAACCGTATTGATATAGGCATCTTCCTATATATCCTAGAAACTTGTTTAGAAAACAAAGGTGTTAAGTATCAAAGAGAATTATTCGATGATACAAGCGATAGTGAAGTAGAAAAGACATTATCTGCGAAATACAAAATGCAATAAAAAACCGATTCAATCGAACCGGTTTTTTGTTTATCCAAGTTAAATTATTTTCTTGGGTTTTTGATATTCGCTTGAGCGGCAGCTAATCTAGCGACTGGCACACGGAATGGAGAGCAGGAGACATAGTCCAAACCGACGTTGTGATAGAATTCGATAGATTTTGCATCGCCACCTGTTTCACCACAAACACCAACGTGGAGATCTGGGCGGGTGCCACGACCTAACTTAACGGCTAATTGGACTAATTTACCAACACCGTTTTGGTCTAAGGTCTTGAATGGATCTTCTTCAAAGATCTTGGTTTCGTAATAAGCTGGTAAGAATTTACCGGCGTCATCACGGGAGAAGCCGAATGTCATTTGTGTTAAGTCGTTTGTACCAAATGAGAAGAATTCAGCGTCTTTAGCGATTTCATCAGCGAGTAATGCCGCACGTGGGATTTCGATCATTGTACCAACGTGATATTGCATTGCTAAGCCAGAATCTTTAATGAGTTTATCAGCGGTATCACAGATAATCTTCTTAACGAAGGCTAATTCTTTTTCTTCGAGTACTAATGGCACCATGATTTCTGGTTCAACCATTTTGCCTGTCTTCTTGCTGACGTTGATAGCGGCTTTCACGATAGCAGTTGTTTGCATACGGCAAATTTCTGGATATGTGACCGCTAAACGGCAACCACGGTGACCCATCATTGGGTTGGCTTCATGGAGTTCAGCAATTCTATCTTTAACATCTTCGACTGTTAAGCCGAGAGCGTCAGCTAATTCTTTAATGAGTTCTTCTTCTTGTGGTAAGAATTCATGTAGTGGTGGGTCTAATAAACGAACGTTAACGTTGAATGGTAACATTGTTTCATAGAGAGCTTCGAAGTCAGCTTGTTGCATTGGTTCGATTTCCGCTAAAGCTTTTTCACGGTCTTCGACTTTGTCAGCAAGAATCATCTTTCTCATAGAGAAGATTCTGTCTTTAGCGAAGAACATGTGTTCAGTACGGCAGAGACCAATACCTTCAGCACCGAAGATCTTAGCTTGTTTGGCATCTCTTGGTGTATCAGCATTTGTTCTGACTTTGAGGGCACGGTTTTGATCAACCCAACCCATTAAACGACCGAAGTAACCAGCGGTTAAGTCTGGTTCAACTGTCTTAATTTCGCCTTCGTAGACTTTACCTGTACTACCATCTAAGGATAAAACGTCTTGATCTGTATAGACCTTATCACCAATGGTGACTGTACGTTTTTCTTCATCGATAACAGCGGCAGCGCAACCACAGACGCAGCATTTACCCATACCACGGGCAACGACAGCGGCGTGAGATGTCATACCACCACGCATTGTAAGGATACCTTGAGCGGCAACCATACCAACGATATCTTCTGGAGATGTTTCGGCTCTAGCTAAGATAACTTTTTCACCAGCGTTCTTTCTGGCTTGAGCTTCTTCAGCAGTAAAAGCAATCTTACCTGTACCTGCACCTGGGCCAGCTGGTAAACCAGTGGCAATTGGTGTCTTCTTGGCTAAGTCATCTTTATCAAAGCCTGGTAATAATAATTTATCAAAGCTGACTGGATCGATTCTTAAGACAGCTTCTTTTTCATCGATTAAACCTTCGTCCACTAAATCGCAAGCAATCTTTAAAGCGGCGGCTGGGGTTCTCTTACCATTACGTGTTTGTAAGAAGTATAATTTACCGTCTTCAACGGTGAATTCCATATCTTGCATATCACGGTAGTGGTTTTCCATTAATTTTATGGTCTTGACGAATTGTTCGTAAACTTCTGGCATACGAGCTTTTAATTCATCGATGTGGAGAGGTGTACGGATACCCGCAACAACGTCTTCACCTTGAGCGTTTGGTAAGTATTCAGCGGAGATGACTTTTTCACCTGTACCTGGGTTACGTGAGAACGCAACACCTGTACCTGATGTTTCACCCTTGTTACCGAAAGCCATTGATTGAACGTTAACAGCGGTGCCCCATGAATATGGGATGTTGTTCATCATACGATAAACGTTCGCTCTTGGGTTGTCCCAGCTTCTGAAGACGGCTGCGACAGCTTCCATTAATTGAACTTTTGGATCGGTTGGGAATTCTTCACCGAATGTCTTTTTGTAGTATTCTTTGTATTTAGCCACTAATTCTTTTAATTGTTCAGCAGTGACTTCTGTGTCTAATTTGTAGCCATTTGCTTTCTTTAAGTCATCTAACATCTTGTCCATGTCATCACGTGGGTGACCTTTAGCGATGTTTGTGAACATAAGAATGAAACGACGATAGCTATCCATTGCGAAACGTTCATTGTTTGTTTCTTTAGCAATCGCGGCACATGTTGTTTCGTTTAAACCTAAATTTAAGATGGTATCCATCATACCTGGCATACTGACTCTCGCGCCAGAACGCACAGACACTAGTAATGGATTCTTGCTTCCACCAAATGTCTTGCCTGTTTTCTTTTCAATGCCTTTAACAGCTTCGAAAATTTGATCGACGACAAATGCTGGGATTTCTTTACCACTTTCATAATAAAGTGTGCAAGCTTCAGTTGTGATTGTGAAACCTTCTGGAACTGGGACACCAATGTGACTCATTTCCGCTAAGCCGGCACCCTTACCGCCTAATAATTCTTTTCCTAAACCATAGGCTTCATCGAAAGGGTAGACATATTTCTTTTCTGCCATAATAATCCTCCTGCAGGTCTTTGTGAGTGTGACTCACAGCGCTTAAATATTATCACACATGCCCGAATATGCATACTTTTTTCTAAAAAAAGTGCCACTTCTCTTATTTTCGTATAAACTATAAAGAAAGAATGGACTTTGTCGTATTTGGGAGAAACAAACATGAGTAACAATCCATTAGTACTAACGCTAGACTTTGGAACACAATCTGTCAGAACCGCTTTAATCAATAAGTCTGGTGAAATAGTATACCTATCAAAAAAAGCATATAAACCTATCTCATTTGCTCTTAAAACAGGCTATGCGGAGCAATTTGCAGATTTCTATTGGGATAATTTAGTCGAATGCCTCAAAAAACTCAGCAAAGAATGTGTCGAAAACTTTGATGACATTGTCGGTATGACTGTTACCACATTTAGAGACTCCGCAGTTTTACTTGATGAAAACAATAAACCATTAAGACCAGTCATCTTATGGATGGATCAACGTTTAGCGGAAGCTAGAGAAAAACTTCCTGCGATTCATCGCTTCTTATTCAAACTTGTTGGTATGAAGGATGCGATTGATATGAACCGCACCCGCACAATGGCACACTGGATTAAAGAAAATGAACCAGAAATTTGGGCCAAAACTAAAAAGTACGTTAATATCTCAACATATATCAACTATCGCCTTACAGGCGAACTAGCGGATTCTCCTGGTGGTTTAACTGGTCACTATCCATTGAATTACAAGAAATCCGAATGGTATAAAGAAGGAGCAATGAAAGGTCGCATCTTCGGCATTCCTCAAAGCATGCTTCCACGTGTTGTTAAGCCAGGTGAAGTCATTGGTCGACTAACTGATGAAATCGCTAAAGAGTGTGGACTACCAAAAGGATTAAAATTAATCGCCACGGGTAGTGATAAAGGATGTGAAACAATCGGTTTAGGCTGCTTAACTCCAGATATCGGCGCTCTTTCATATGGCACTGCGTGCACAATTGAAGTTAGTAATCCAAAATACCATGAACCAGAACCATTCTTACCTGCCTATGCTGCTGCGGTTCCAGGACTATACAACCTAGACGTACAAATATATCGTGGATATTGGATGCTTAGATGGTTCGCTAGTGAATTCGCAAGCGAATTAGAAAAAGAAGCCAAAGAGAAAGAAAAACCAATCGAAGCGATTCTTGATCAATGGCTTAATGATGTTCCTGTTGGTAGTGATGGCTTAATCCTTCAACCTTATTGGGGACCAGGTTTAGCTAGACCATTAGCCAAAGGCGCTATCGTGGGCTTCTCAAGTGTTCATACACGCAAACATATCTACCGCGCTATCGTGGAGGGTATTGCGTTCACCTTACGTGAAGGTTTAGAAAGCATTCAAAAATCACAAAAACAAAATGTTAAATCGTTAAGAATCTCTGGTGGTGGATCACTAAGTGATGAAATCTGCCAAATTACTGCGGATATCTTCGGTTTAGAAATCGCTAGAGTGCAAACAATAGAATCAACATCATTAGGCGCTGCTGTGGCTACCTTCACCGCGGTTGGTGAATTCAAAGATGTTCACGATGCAGTAGCACATATGACCAACATCTCCAATGTGTTCAAGCCAAATATGGAAAATCACAAGAGATACGACCAAATCTATAAGGAAATCTACTTGAAGATTTATCCAAGATTGAACCCATTGAATAGATTGATTAATAAATTGTTCAAGAGGTAACTATGCAAAACTTTGTCTTAATTTCCCCAAACTTTCCAGACACCTATTACATGTTCGCTGAAGCATTAAAAATTAATGGCTTCCGCGTCTTGGGCGTTGGAGACTGCCCATATGAACGTTTAGCGTGGGAACTTAAGACATGTTTGGATGACTATTACTGCTGTAGTAGTTTGGAAAACTTCGAAGAACAAAAGAATGCTGTTCAACTATTCACTGATAGATATGGACAAATTGATTACCTTGAAAGTAATAACGAGTACTGGCTCAGTAGAGACGCTGAACTAAGACAAATTTTTAATATTCCAAATGGTGTTAGACCAGAAGAACTAAAGTACTGGCAACACAAATCATTAATGAAAGAACTCTACCGTAAAGGTGGTGCGAAAGTTGCTGATTACGTGATGGTCACAGATAAAGAATCTGTTCTTAAGTTTATTGAAAAGGTAGGTTATCCTGTTTTCATCAAACCTGATATCGGCGTTGGTGCTGCTGGTGACTATAAAATCGAAAATGAAGCGGATTTAGATAACTTCTTTAATACAAAAGAATCTTGGATCACCTATATTTGTGAACAATTCCTTTATGGTGACATTATTTCATTTGATGGCATATGTGATAGTAGTAGCAACGTTGTTTTCTGCGCTTCTAACTTCTTCCCACCTTCTGTCGCGGATGTTGTTAAGGAAGGTAGAGACCTCTTCTATTACACATTAAAGAAAGTACCAAACGATTTATTAGAGATTGGCCAAAACGTTGTCAGAGCTTTTGGTGTGAAGAAAAGATTCTTTCATCTTGAGTTTTTTAGGTTAAGTAAGGCAGCGAAAAATGTCGGTGTTAAAGGCGATATCGTCGCTCTTGAAACTAATATGAGACCAGCGGGTGGCTTCACTCCTGATTTAATTAACTTCTCGCAATCCGTTAACTGTTATCAAATCTGGGCGGACGTCATGGCGTTTGATGAAAATAAGCAAGATTTAAATATGACTAAATACTACGCGGCATGCGCTTCACGTAGAAATGGTGTTTGGTATCAACATAGTGATAGTGAAATATTCGCTAAATATCGTAATCAATTATCCGCGGATGGTTATTACCCACACGTGTTAAGTGGTGCGATGGGTGATCGTTTCTTCATGGCGAAGCTAAGCACCCTTGAAGAAGTTGACGAATTTAGAGAATTCGTGGAATCGAGACTATAGTATGGACGAATATACATCCAAAAGACGCAAAAGAAGGAGCAGATACTTCACTGGAGAAGACATTGACATGCTCCGTGAGCGGGAAAGAGAAAGAAAACGCGACAATCACAGGAATATTTGCGACACTAACATCGATGGTGCTTGATAGCAAATGTTACAACTGTAAACCATTTGTAATTATGAGGTAATCACTTAATACTAGTCATTACCTTTTTTATTTGCAAAAATACACTTATCGGGAGGCATACTATGGCTAAATATCAAATTTTTACCGACTCAAGTTCTGACTTAACTCCAGAACTAAGAAAACAAAACAACATTGATTACTTCCACTTCGGTTTAGTCGTTGATGGCGTTGAATACCGCGCGGACATCGACTGGAAAGATTATACTTGTGAAGAATTCTATGGTTGGCTCAAACAAGGAAAGAAAGTTAAAACAACTCAAGTTTCTCTAGAAGAAGTTCTTAATAAGGTTCGTCCATACTTTGAAAAGGGCATCGATGTTATCTACTTCGCGTGCTCACACAAATTAACAGGTTCAATGAACCTCTTCTTACTAGCTAGAGAACAATTATTGGAAGAATTCCCAGAACGTAAGATGATTGGTGTTGAAACATTAACATCTAGCTTCGCTTTAGGCATCTTCACAATGGATGCTGCTAAAAAGCAACAAGAAGGTTTATCAATTGAAGAATTAGAAAAATGGGCTTTAGAAAGACGTTATTTCTATCAATTCTATGCGACAGTTGATACCTTAACTTATTTAAAGGCCGCTGGTCGTATTAAAGGTACTGCTGCTTTCTTTGGCAACATCATCGGTGTTAAACCAATCTTTATTTCTGATAGAGAAGGTAACAACTTAACAATCGAAAAAGTCAAAGGCACAAAGGCGTCATTAAACGCTATCTTCGAACACGCTAAAGAAGATATGACAGAAGAAACCGATGCAATCTATGTTGGTCAAGGTGATTGCATGGATCGTGCGTTACTTCTCAAACACAGAATTGAAGAAGAACTCAAAGTTAAATGTGAAATTATTCCAATTGGACCAATTGTTGGTACAACATGTGGCCCAGGCATCATTGCTACCTTCTTACGCGGTAAAGAAGTTACCCGTTATGAAGGTGATGGTAAATAATATAACTAAATACTTATAAAGGCGCCTTAATTTGGACTAGTCAACAAAAAGTAGACAGTTCAAAAAAGGCTCAATACCCCATGTCAGTTTTGTACTGATGTGGGGTTTTGTATTTAAGACAATGCATTGCACGTGCAT
>Ga0256407_10011850_pt1 | contig 11982 bp, 10 predicted proteins | sample RumenRJG_04DNA_FD_193489 | JGI IMG/M metagenome (GOLD analysis project Ga0256407, IMG submission 193489) | Bovine rumen microbial communities from Lethbridge, Alberta, Canada - RJG_04 | ecosystem: Host-associated > Mammals > Digestive system > Stomach > Rumen | place: Canada: Alberta... | reverse complement strand
TTGGGGATGGGGGATGGGGGATGGGGGATGGGGGATTGGGGATTGGGGATTGGGCCCAATCCCCAATCCCCAATCCCCAATCCCCAATCCCCAATCCCCAATCCCCTAATTTTTTAGTCTTTAATTTATTTTAAATCAAATAAATAATAATTATATTATAATTTATATTTTAATTTTATGTTTTTTTCAAAAAAAAAATAAAATAATTTATTATATTTTTCATAAATTCATATACAATTTAAAGATTAAATTATTAAAAAAACGATATTAAAATATAACAATAAACATAAAAATATTTAATTATATAAAAAAATGCTTATGCTACAAACAGAAGAAAATGAACAAAAAGAATATAATGAATTAAATCCAGATAGACCAGAATTAAAAAATAAAAAAAGTCAAAAATTAAAATTTTTATGTCCCCCTGCTAATTTATCATATCATCCAAGAACTCTTTTTTTTTATTATGATCCAAAATTAAATAAAAATCCACAAACAAAATTAAAAATTGTAGACTATGAAATAAAAGACAAAAAATTTATGGTTTTATACAAAGCATATCAAAATCTTCCATTATGTTTAAGTGAACCAATGAAATATAATAATGTAATAAGAACAAAATTATTTGATAATACAAATATAATATGGAAATTATTAAAACAAGATAAAATGTTTCCTTTATTAAAAGAATTAAATAAATATCAAAAATATAATCATTTCCCAATAACATGGCAATTAAGTCGTAAAGATAATTTATATACAAATTATAAAAAAATGCAAAAAAAATTTCCAAATGATTTTAAATATATGCCAGAAACATATATTTTACCAAAAGATAGAGAAATATTTAATTCAAAAATTGAAAATTATCAATTAAATAAAAATAATATTTGGTTAATTAAACCAGTTGCTTCATCAAGAGGAAGAGGAATAAGAATATTAACAAATATGAATGATATTCCTGAAAAAACTTTAATTACTCATTATATAAGTAATCCTCATTTAATTAATGGAAAAAAATATGATTTAAGATTATATGTTTTAATAACTGGATATTGCCCTTTAAAAATTTATTTATTTGAAGATGGCTTAACTAGATTTTGTTCTGAAGATTATGATTTAGATCAAAGTAAATTAAATGATAAATTTATTCATTTAACTAATTATTCAATTAATAAAAATAATGAAAATTTTGAAAAAAATGATGATGCTGAAAAAGAAGAAGGAAATAAATGGAGTATTTATACTTATAAAAAATATTTAAAAGAAAAAAAAATAGATTTTAATAAAATATGGAAAAAAATAAAAGATATTGTTGTAAAAACAATATTATCAATAACTGATTCTGGAATTCCAATAATTAAAAATTTTAATTTAAGTTCAGTTAATTTATTTGAAATATATGGTTTTGATATTTTATTAGATGATAATTTAAATCCTTGGTTAATGGAAGTTAATTTAAATCCAAGTTTAAATTGTGATAGTAATTTAGATTTAAAAATAAAATCAAAAGTCTTAACTGATATTTTTAATATAATTGGCCCAATTCCCTTTTCTCATGATGGTAAATTTAATATTATTGAAAAAGAATGTTATTATAAAGATTCTATTAGTGAAGCTATTAATGAAAGTTTACATGAATTTTATAGACCAAGTGGAGGATTTGAAAGAATTTTTCCACTTAAAGAAAATATTAAAGAATATTCTAAATTTTTGGAAAAGCCTGAAGAGGAAAATAAAGCTCTTTGGACTCATATTTTACAAAAATAAAAAGTTTATTGTTATTATTAAATATTTAAGGGCATTATTAATATGCCTTTTTTTTGTTATTTTTTTTTTTTGAATTTTAAATTTAGTATATTTTTATTTTATTAAAATGAATTTAATTAATATTTTAATATTGATTTTATTAAAATTATTTTTATTATATATAAAAATAAATTTTAATAATTTTTTAACTCCTATTAAATAAAATTTACTTTATTTAATGAATTCATTTTAAATGAAAAATTTAATTTATGCTTCTTCTATACATAATTTTTTCAAAATTATTATTATTATAATAACAACTTCTGGTAATAATATAAAATAGCAATTTTGAAAAATGGAAAAATTTAAATCAAAATCTTTAAAATTTTGTCCTTTATATAAAAAATAATATGCAAAAGAAGAAGCAAAATCAAAAATTAATTTAAAAAAAGAACTAAAAAAATGTTTAAATTGTAACTTTCTCATATTTTCACTATAAATATTAAATTCAATTGCAATATATATTTGTAAAATTTGAATACATAAACTATTAATTAAATTTTTACTTAAATTCAAAAAAATTAATGTAGATAATATAATATTTCTAAAAATAATTTGTGAATAATTTAAATAATAAATTGAAATAGCTAGTCCTTCTAAGAAAGTTATAATTAATAATGAAATTAAATAATACTCCATTTTAAAAAATATTTGCTTTTTATTACTTTGATTTGATTTATTAATTAATTTTCTAGTAAAAGGATAATTTAATACACTAAAACAGAAATTGTATAAAGAAAAAAAAAATGCAAATTTAAAGGAATTCCAATATAATTCTATATATAGAAAAATAATAAACCAAATAAATAAAATTGAATCATTTATATTTAAAAATATTAAAATATAACTAAATTTCAATTCTTTATTAATTATTTTAAATGAATTTGATGAATTTGATGAATCAAAATAATTTAAATTATTAAAATTTCTATTATTTTTTTCATTTTTTATTATTAAATTAATAGGATCCTTTTTTATTATATTTTGAAAATTATTAGTTGAATCTACCTCTTTACTTGTATCAAATATATTTAATTTTTTATCTTGATTTATAATTTTTCTTTCTGCTGAATTAGGATTTGTTTCAATATTTGAATTCATTTTAATACTCATATTATTTTGTTTAAAATTAATATTATTACTTTGTCTAATTTCAATATTACTACTGATTTTTTTATTTTGTTTTATACTATTATCATATTCATTAACAAAAATATTCATTTGAACTAATTTCTTATTTGATTTTATTTTTAATAGTTTTATTTTTATCATAATTATAATTATCAAAATGGTGATGAAATTTATTAAAGAAAGAAAAATTGATGAAATATTATTTATATTTTTTTTATGATATTTTGAGAATTTAAATGAGAGAATTGGAATAAAAATAGAAATTATTGATGATAAACCTTTAATAATATATAAAACAAAGCCAAATTTTTTTTTAAGTGATAATTCAATATAAATATTATTTGATATTATGCTTAAATTATTAGACAATCCTAGAAGAAATCTATAAATAATAAGTCCCGAATATGAATTAATAAAAAGTAAACTTGAATTTAAAATTGATAATAATATAAGTGAGAGAATAACTAAAAGAGAAGATGTGAATTTTTTATTAAGGAAAATCCATAAAAAATTTCCAAATAATTTTCCTAATTCATACATTGAAAAAACAATTCCTAAATAATACCAATTTGGTAATATATTTATCTTAATAAGATAATCACATAAAATTGGAATAATAAAATATACACTTCCTGTATTTGATAAAGAAAAAAATAATAAAAAAAATGTTTTTAAAATGTTAAGTTTAATTGACATATTAAAATTAACTTTTTACATTATATAATATTTAAATTTACTTTTACAAACAATTAATTAAATAATTTTTTAATATAAATAATATAATATTTTATAAAAATTTTATTAAATAAAATTATATATAACATTAAAGATTAACTTATCAAAAAGGATAACAATTTTATTATATTAATATATTAATATTTAATTATTTATTTTAACAAAAGAAATTAATTTAAAAATGGATTTAAATTTAAATGAAAAATTAAATAGTTATGAAAATATTTTAGGAGATTTAGATAAAAAAATTTTAAACTATCAACAAACAATTAATCAATTCCCTAATAAAGACAATACAAAGATTATAAATATTGATAAATTAGTTGAAAATAATGAAATTGAAGATAAATCTTTTTTCGATTTAATTTCAAAATATCAATTAGATAATTCAAATCTTCAATATGAAAATTTTTATCTTAAAACTCAAAACAAATACCTTGAAGATGAAATAAAAACATTAAATAAAAAAAATGAAAAAATAAAAAAGAAATTAGAAGAATTTAATAATAAATTAGAAAACGTAGAATTAAATAAAGAAAAAAATTTAAAAGATTTAAATAATAAATATACTAATTATTTTAATGAAATCCAAGGAGAAGATAATAAAGATATTTTACCATTGAGAAAAATACAAAAATCAATGAATAATTTTATTCAAAAAAATAAAGAATTATTCCAAAATTTTGGAATTGATTTAAATTTAAATTTAAATTCTAATAACAATATTATTGACTTCAACGTTTTAGAATATTTAATAAACAAATTAATAGATGAAAACAAAAAATTAAATAAAAAGATAAAAAAATTACATTCTTTTATAAATGATTTTAATTCCAAATCAAATATTAATAATATCAATAATCAAATTAATTATAATAAATATAATAATAATATTAATAATATCAACAATATTCAAGAAATTAAAAATATTGATAAAAAAAATAATATTAATATAATTCCTTCAAAGCTTATAACATTAAGTCCATCAAAAGATAATATAATATTATCTGAAAGAATTTCTAAAATAATAAATATTCCAAAATTAAATTATAATCAAATAAAACCAAATAATAATAATTTCATATTAAAAAATAAAAAAATTTTATCAAATATTGATAATGAAATTGGAAATAATATTGAAAAAAATATAAATTTTAATTTAAATAAAATATCAAATGAAAATAAAGTTAATAAAAATCAAAAAAATATTTTACCTAAAAATTTACTTAATCAAATTAATGAAAATGGTGATAATCCTTTATTTGGTTTAAAATCTAAAATTGAAATGTTAGAAAATTTACTTAAAGACGTAAATGTTTCTTATTCTCAAAATGATTTAAATTCAGAAACAGTTTCTTATTATACATGTAATCCAACAAGGAATATTAATTCAGAATATTAATTCCTTAAATTTAATTAAAAAATTTTTTTTGAAAAAAAATATGTATTAAAAAACTTGTTATAAATAATACTTTAAATATTAATTTTATATAAAATGAATTTTATTTTAATTATAATTTAATTTGAATATGGAAAATGAAAATAATGATCCTATTAAATCACTTCCAACAAAAGAATATATTATGAAAACAGTTGAAAAAGAATTAACTGAAGGACTATTTATAATTTCCCAACAAAAACCTTCAAATCCAATTGAATTTTTAGGTCAATTTCTTATTCAAAAATCAAAAGAAAAAAAATAAAAAATAATTAAACTATTTGAAATTATAAATAATCAAATTATAACTTATTTATATTTCTTTCTTTTAATTATTATGTTTATCAAATTATTTATAAATAATTAAATAAATAAAAAAATTTATAAATAATAAATATTTTTTATTCTAAATATTTAATAATATTTAAAAATTGAAAAATGAATAGAGAAACAGATTTTCCTCAATTTCTAAATTTAAAATGTTTAAGAATAAATCCTCCAAAAATAAATACAACAACTTTCCCTTTAAATGGAATTTATAATGATATAAATAATAAAGAAGATATAAACACTTTTCCTTTAGAAAAAAAATTAAACAATTTTTTAATCCCAAATATAGATATTCCAAATATTGGAAATTTACTTTCAATAAATGAGAAATTTGGTAAAGTTTACCTTACTGAAATTTTTGAAGGTTTATTAATTTTTATAAATACTTCAGTTTATTATGAAATAGAATTAAAAAATATAGAAATTGTAATAGCAATTGAAGTAGATAGAAAAAAATTATTAAGAATTCGTTTTCAATGTGAAATACCAACTAAAACAATATATTTAAAACCATTAGAAAGTTATTCTTTAAAAATAAGATTTAAAGTAGAAACAAATTACAAATATTTAATTGATACATATGCAGTATGTTTAAGTAAATATTATGATGAAATAATATCAAAAGATGATAATAAATTTTATAGAATATTTAATAAAACTGATAAATATCAAATTACAAATGGAAGAGTTGAATTAAATTTTGTTAGAAGATTTACTTTTGATGGTTTAATTCCTTTTCAAACTAAAGAAAAATATTTTAATCAATTAAAAAATTGTATTATTGAACAAACAATAAAAAATATTTCTACTAATCCTTTAGTTATTCAATATATTAAAATGTATGTTAAATTAAAACCAGAAGAAAATTTTGAAATAGCAAATGAGGATAAAATAAAATATCATATTATAGAACCTAATAATGAATTAATTGTTATTTATAAAATTAAAAATTCTGATATTTTTTCAAATGAAAATACATTTTTTTTAGATATTTCTTGGACTTATTTATTTGATTTAAATCCAAAAAATTTTTATAAAGACATTCCAAATGGATTTGATCTTTATAATAATTTAATATCATTAAATGTTGTTGAAGAACCAAGAAATAAAATAATTGAAAATCAAAATTTTAAAATTATTTTTTCATTAAGTAAAAAAACTAAACAAAATATTTTAGTTATTATTGAAACTGAAGCTTTAAGAGATTGTCAAAAATCAAATGATAGAGAAATTGAAATTATTGATATTGTTCAAAAAAAACTTGAATTAACTGAAGAAATACCAATAAATACTTTTTCTCTTATTTGTAAAAGTGATATTTTAGGTGGAGTTTTTTTACCTAAAATTAAATTAAGTGTTTTTGATAATAGAAATGCTTTATTACAAAGTTTTTCTTTTGAAAAATTATTAGATTATAGTTGCATTAAAGGAATTAATTTATAATATTAATTATTATTTTATTTAATTTCAAAAATAATTTTTTTGTATTCTTTTTTTTTTTTTGAATAATATATTTATATATGTTAATGAATTTACAATTATAGAATGATAATATATCTTAAAATAGAACAATTTAATTTTTTTATTTTTTTTCTTTTGAATTTGATTTATTTATAATTTGATTTGAATTGATTATTTTATTTCTATTAGTATTTTTATTTTTATCTTTTGATGTATTAACTATTCCATTTTTTAATTTTTGAGAAATATCCTTAGTTTTTATTATTCCTTCAATTTTATTTTTTTTTTCTTTACTATTATTTTTAATATTTATTTCCATAATATTTTTATTAATTACTTTATCTTTCTTATTATTTTTAATATTATTAATAATTTGATTTTTTTTTAATTTATTATCATTTCTTTCATCATTAATTTTATTTCTTTTAAGTTTTAAATTTTGAATATGTAAACTTTTATTACTATTATTACTAATAATATTACTATTATTATTATCTCTAGGAGTAATTAAAGTTGAAGAACTTCCTGAATTAAAATAATTACAATTACTTCCACTTTGAATAATTGATTTTGGTTTTTCATTTGAATTATTTATATTTGATTGATTAAATTGCAATTTATTATTATTATTATTATCATATGAATATAAATGATTTACTTTATCATTTTCACTAAATAAAATTTTAACACATGAAGAATCATTAAATGCTACATTTTTTTTCTTTTTATTTGAATCAATTTCATTTTTATTTAATTTATTTTCATCTTTATTTGGTATTATTAATTTAGGTATTATTGGATTTTTATTTAATGTTATTTGTTTTTCGTTTATTTCTGAAGAATTGGCTTTGGCAATTATTGATGATAAAATTAAATCTTCTTCTTCATCTGTATTAAGTGAATTTGAATGATTTAATACATTTTCATTACCTTTATTTTCTTTAATTTCAGTTTCTTCTTTTTGCTCTTCTTTATCTTTTTTTTTATTTTTATTTAATGACTCTTGTTCAATTTTATTGTTTTGATCTAACTTTTCAATTTCTTTATTATCTTTATTATTTAAATTTTCATTTTTATTTTTTTTAATATTTTCATTATTTATTTTATTATTATTTTTTTTATTATTTTCTTTTTGTTTTATATTTCTTTGTTCAATTTTATTATTACAATCATTTTCATTCTTTGCATAATAACTATATTCCATATTTCTATAAATTTTATATTTTAATTGTTTTTTCATTAAATTAAAATAATTCATTTCATTTTCAGTATAAACTTTTTCTTCAATCTTATTATTTTTAATTTGAATTTCAATGATATTACTTTCTTGATTATTATTAAAATTTTTATTATAATTTCCAACTTGAAAATTATTATTATTATTAATATTTTTATTTGAATTTTCATCAATCCAACAAGGATCATTTACTAATATTTCTTGACTAATTAAAATACTATTATCTCTATTTGAATCTTGTTCTGAATTATTATTTTTTTCTAAATTAAAAGTTTCAATAATATTATCTGCAATTTCACTTAAATTTTCTGATTCTTTTGTAATTTGATAATTATTACTTTTGAATTGATGATTATTATTAAAGTTATTATTATAAATATTATTATTGTAATTTAAATTATAATAACAATTTTTTTGTTCAAATGGAGGATTATTTTTATAATTATATGATTTATTAAAGTAATTTGAATAATTTTTATTTAAGTATATTCTTTTTGAATTAATATAATCAGTATTAGATATTATATTATTTAATCTATTAATTTTTTGAGATAAAATTTGAAAATTAAATTTAAGATTTTCAAATTTTATTTGGTCATTTAATACATTTAAATTTTCATCATGAATATAATTATTTATATTTACAGAATTAATTGATGGTTCTATTTGAAAATATTTTTGAAATATTTGTTTATTATAATGAGGAGATTTACTTTTTTTCCTTTGATAATTAGGAATATGAATTTTGTTATATAAATTTGACTGAAACATTTTTAAAAAAAAATTAAAAAAATTATTATCAAAATATTATGAATTAACACTATTTTTTTACTTATTTTTTAAATAAAAAAAAAGAAAAAACACTAAAAAAAATAAATTAATCATTTTATAATTTTATTCATCTTCCTTAATAGTAAAATTAGTCATTTTCTTTTTATGTCTTTTAATAGTAGGTTTACTTTCCATTAAATTTTCAATACTAACATTATTTTTAACAATATTACTAATATTTGTATTAACATTTTTATTTAAAAGTGTATTCATTTTTTTAATATCATCTTCATTATTATCATTAAAATTATTTTTATTTAATACTTTTTCTAATTGAGATGCCTTTGTCACAACTTGAACACTTTTATATAATGTATTATTTTGAGTATTACTTTTAAATCTATTTCTAGCTCTTTCTAATCTTGCATTTAATCTTTTTTTCTTTTCAAGTTCTTTTTTATCATTTTCAATTTGTTCTTGTATTAAATCAATTTCTTCTTTTTTTTCAATTTTTTCTACTTTTTTTTCTTCTTTTTTTTCATCTTTTTTTCCATATTCAAACATTTTAATTTTATCTTCTAATGTTAATAATTTATTCTCTTTTGGCATTTGACTTTGTGTTAATAAATTTGTATTTTTTTCAATATTTATTGATTGTTCTAATTTATTTATTTGCTTTTTTTTATTTGATAATTGATCTTCTGTTTCTTTTAATGGATCATAGTCTTCATTTTCTTCTTCTTCTTCTTTTTCATTTATTTCATTTAATTCTTTTTCTTCATTTTTTATTTTATTTTGATTGTTTTTTAATATTTTATTTTTATCTTTTAAATCTTCTTCTTCTTCTTTTTTTATATTTTCAATTTCTATTTTATTAATTGCGGGAATCGAGTTTTGTTCTTCTTTTTTTGGTTCTTCTATTTTTATTTCTTCTTTTTTTGGTTCTTCTATATTTGGTTCTTCTATTTTTATTTCTTCTTTTTTTGGTTCTTCTATTTTTATTTCTTCTTTTTTTGGTTCTTCTATATTTGGTTCTTCTATTTTTATTTCTTCTCTTTTTATTTCTTGAATAATTGGTTTTTTTTCTTCTTTTTTTAGTTCTTGGGTTATTATTTTTTTTTCTTCTTCTTTTTTAATTTCTTTTGATTGTTGAGTTTCATTTTTATTTACTTTTTTGTTAAATTTCTCTTGAATACTATTTTTGATAATTAAAATTCCAACAATTATAATTAATAAAAGAGTAAAGAATGTTTCAAAATTCATTTTTATAAAAAAATAATTTATTAAAATAAAATTAAATTAGAATAATTACTTCATTTATTTTTTTTTACATAAAAATTAATAATTTCTTAATTTCTTTATTTTTTTTACTATTAAAAGAATGTTTATTTATATTATAAAATAAAATTAAAAATAAATAATAATAATAATAATTCATATAAAGAATTTGCAAAATTTTCACTAAAATTATAAAACTAAATAATAAAAATTATAATAAATATAATAATAATATATTTTAATACAATAAATTAAATTTTTTAATATTATAATTTCTAAAAAAAAATAAAAAATAATTAAATGGATTCAAAAGAAATATGGGAAAAATATGAAGAATTAGGAAAATTAGGTTCAGGGACTTTTGGTAATGTATATAAAGCAAAAAATAAATCAACTGGGAAATATGTTGCAATAAAAGAAATAATAAAATCAAAATATAACTCATCAGAATACTTATCAGAAGTAGAAATGATGGAAAAATAAAAATCAGAAAATTCAATTAATTTAATTGAAACATTTGAAACAAAATATTTTTTTTATATAATAATGGAATTATGTATATTTAATTTAGAAGAATATCTGAAAATAAGAAATGAACCTTTATCAATTGATGAAATAAAAGAAATTTTATTTCAATTAAATAAAATATTAAAAATAATGAAAGAGAAAAATATAATTCATAAAGATTTAAAACTTTCAAATATTTTAATATCATTAGAAAAAATAAATAAAATTCAAATTAAATTATCTGATTTTGGTTCAAGTAATAAAATTAAAAATGAAACATCATTATCAAAAAATGAAACTCCTTTAACAAAGGCAAGTGAAGTATTAAAAAATTAGATATTTCAGAAAAAAGTGAAAAAGAAAAAAATAGAAGAATACTCAAAAAATAAAAAAACAAAAATCATCAAGTTCACAGATTTCATTTAATCCATATATTTCAAATAAAAAACAAAAAGAGAGTCTATTTAGATGAAAGTAAGAATTTAGAGAATAGAAAAGAAGAAGAGAAATTAAACGTGAATAAATAATTAATAAAAATAGGAATGGGAATGGGAGAAGAAGATTTAAGAAAATATATTTGATAATATATATTTATTTAATAATAAAGGAAGTGCATATTATGATATTAAAGAAGATATTTTTAGTCTGTTAAAACTGAATAAAATAAAAATTGAAAAAAGTAATGAAAGTGAACATAAATACCTTTTTTTAAAAAAAAACAACCTAAAACTTTAAATCTTTGAAAAAAATGGTTTAAAAATAATCTTAAATGTTGATTTAAATAAATTATATAATGAAAATAGTGATGAAGAAGATGATATTATTAAAAGTAAAAAAAATGGAAAAAGAAGAAAAAAGAAAAAAAAGTATCTTATGAAGAAAGATAAAAAATATTCTTTGAAGAAATAAATGCAATTAAAAAATGATGAAGGTTATATAAATTTTGAAAAAGTATTAGATGAATTTATTAAAGAACAAATTAAAGAAAGTGATATAGGAAAAATAAAAAGAGAGAAGATAATTTAAAGAGTTTTAATGAAATTTTAGAAGTTCCAAAAGAAAGAAATAATAATAAATGTTAAGAGACTCTTCAAAATACTGATCTCCTTGTGATTTAAAACATAAAAAAATAAATAATAGATTAAATAATTTATTTGACATAAATAATAAATATCTAATTATTATTCAATTTATTAATTTATTTAAATTTTTTGTTTTTATTTTAATTGTTTAAAATAAATTAAGATCTATTTAAAATATTATCATGGGGATTGGGGATTGGGGA
>Ga0256407_10011843_pt1 | contig 11987 bp, 14 predicted proteins | sample RumenRJG_04DNA_FD_193489 | JGI IMG/M metagenome (GOLD analysis project Ga0256407, IMG submission 193489) | Bovine rumen microbial communities from Lethbridge, Alberta, Canada - RJG_04 | ecosystem: Host-associated > Mammals > Digestive system > Stomach > Rumen | place: Canada: Alberta... | reverse complement strand
TTAGGCTTTTTGCTCATCAATGATCCCTCTTTGTTCTATTACATTCTTTGCAAAGCATCTGAAGGTTATCATCAGTTGTATGACCACCTTGGCTCCACGGGATAATATGATCTCCATGCATTTCATCGTATTTAAATTCCTTACCACAAATAGGACAAATATGTTTCTGTTTCTCATATGCTCTTCTTTTCTGATTTTCGGTAAATGCTCTAATTGACAAATACTTTTCATCATTTACTGTTCTATCAGAAAGAAGATAGGGGATAATCCCTGACTGTTTAGTTACATCATCATCTTGCGTAAGTGCAATAAGTTCTTTTTCGAGGTTTTCTGGATCATAAGTATTATCTTTATATCTATTATACAAGATACCCCAATCCTGAGAATCAGTGATTCCTTTTCTAGGAGTTGGGAACAAAGATTTACCCCAATTAATTGCTTCCTGGAAATAACTCCACAATTCATTGGCATCTTCATCAAACTGATGCCTCGCCATATATACTGGAATACTATCTACACCATCTCTATCTGAAATCCAACTCAATACTTTCTCAAGATAATCCTGTCTAATCGGGTTTCCCTTAATATACCCTTCAGCAAATTTACCTGCAACACAATTTCTTTTTGAAAAATACGTTTTAGCGTCTGATGTCCATGGACCAGCATATGTCGCATTCAAGAGTTCTTGAGGTGTAAGAACCTCTCCAGCAATATTAATAACTCTAAACCAATCAAGTTTTTCTTTTTCAGTACCTTCGCAAATATACACTGAAAGTTCATAATTAAGGATCCTATTCTGTTCTTCTTTAGTCAAATTATGAAAGAATCTTGCATTACCGTCTAAAATAGGGGCAAATCCATCTTTAACATATTGACATACTGAAATAGTTCTTTGTTGTCCATCAATCATCTCAAATGTTCCATCTTGGTTTTTAGACCAATACATAGTATTAAGTGGAAAATTCTTAAATACCGTATCGACTACTGCATCTCTTTGTTTATCTTTATAAATAAACTCTCTCTGGAAATTGGGCCTAATTGTCAGTTTACCATCATACCCAAATACACCTTCATCGCCTTTATCAACATACCCATTAACTACATCCGAAATCTTCACACGAAACTCCTTAATCTCCATAACCAACATCCTCACTTTCTTTTGATAAGAATTCTAGCATAAACTTTCTTCTTATTAATATACGGAACACCATAACTATAACTTGATGGATTATTAGTAATTAAACTTCCTACAATATCGAATTGTTCCGGACAATACTTATCCATAAATGTTATAGGTACACCCATTTCATCAAAATAATCTTCTGGAATCCAATCTGTTTTCTTTACTTCAATTGCGTTATAATTATCATATTTAGGATAATCTGATGGATTATATTTTTTCCATAAAATCATTTTGTTATGTCGGCCAGGAGTTTCAATATTTGTAAACCATCTAACTCCTGTAACTCTAACCCAATGTCTACCTAAATTATCTATCCCACAATTTTTAGCTGTTAATGGGTACGAGTCTGGAACATAAAATACCCTATCCCCGGAATGAATTGACTCACCTAACCAAATTTTATTATCTTTTAATAAAGGGAAAATCTCTTTATATGTTATTGCATTCTGATTACCAATAATTATAAATTTTTTATTATACTCCATTAATTGTGCTACATACTCTCTAAACAAACTAAACGGAGGATTTGTTACTACAATATCTGCTTCTTTCAAAAGTTCAATGCATTCTTGATTCCTAAAATCACCGTTACCATCTAACGGAGTTGTTACACAACATTTAATATCATTATCATTACCACCACTATATTCTACTTTATATGTTGGGGCTTCTTTATCATAATGTGTCGCAATTAATTTTTTTAAACCTAATACCCCAAATAAAAGATGAAAGTATTCCCAAAATGCAGAACTTTCATCGTCGCAATTACAAAGAACAACTTTATTTTTAAAATGAGGTCTATAGTAAATTAATTCTTTTTCTACATCTGTTCTTTGAGTATAAAATTCATCATTCTTTTCTTTCTTAGCTTTATGAAGAGTTTTTACACTATTAGCCATAACATCATAAACCTCCTGTAGTTATATTTTGGGCTGTAGCCCATTATACAACTACAGCCCATTTTAGTCAATATTTTTTACCACCGACTATCATAATATACACAATCTCCCTTCCAAACCCATAGCTTATACTCCTTTCAAACTCTCCTCAATTTCACAAAGACAAAAATCATCAATATGCGTTTTCTTACTATTAAGATCTTTTAAAGTATTTTTACTTTCATCCAAATGTGCTTCAGCAGAACAAATCTGCTTAATAGTATACTTCAAAAGACTATCAACAGTTTTATCATCAAGTTTACACTTTTTCATAACACGTTCAGCCGTATGCTCATCGAGAGGATTCAAATATGGTTTAATCTTAATGAGCAATTCTACTGTACTAATATGGTCTTGCATTTTCTTTATCTTTTTACTAAGATTATTATTAACTGCTTGTTTATAATAGCTATATGTAGTTTTAATAATTTCGGGAAGACTATAACGTTTTATAATACTACCATTATGAAAATACATATTTAAATTAACCTTAGTAGTAAGTAATTTATCCATATCATAATCATCTACTGTTCTACCTTTAGTTAACTCTACAAAGATATTCGTAGTAGCTTTACTAAAATCCTGTGGGATAGTATCAAAAGGTTCTAGCATTTTCTTTGGAGTGTATGTCTTCGTCATAATTGGAAGTTCTATTACATTAAAACTTTTCCTATCCTTATTAACAATATACCTCGCAGTCATATTTACTGAATCAAATCCCTCATAAAACAATTTATCAGAACAAGGCATTTTCAAAGATTTATATCTAAGATGAACCTTATTCTTAATAGGTTTACCTTCTACAATATCTTGAAGAAGATGAAACATATCCATAACATCAAACTTAGGGAGAGTATAGGCCACACCAAACCCAATAGCCGACACATAATCTTCAGTGTCAGCAAAGTGGCACAAATTGATAGGAAGAGGTGTAGGGAGATATTCCGGCTCCATAAAAGATAGATCATTATTGAAATAAGGAACATCTTCCACATACTTGAAACAAAGTTTGATAATTTTTTCACTTAATTTACACTCCGTATATCTCATAGCTGCTGGCTCAATAATATCCAAACCAACATTTGATCCAAAATTACCTACTCCATCCAGAAGACCATCCCTAACAAATCCAGCTACTGCCCCGGCAATTCCAGCATCACCATGTGGGTGATATTTGCCCATAGTTTCACCCACCAGTGTTGCAGTTTTTACTGGTCTATTAGAAGCAATCTTATATGCAGCATACAGTATCTTTCTATGTACACCCTTCAATCCATCTTTCTCATCACAAATAACTCTTCCACCCAAGTTAATAAATTTTCCATATTCATAATAATTCTCCTTAACTATCTGAGCTGCTGTTTTCTGTAGCATTCTCCTCTTCCTCTCTTTTAATGTGCTGAAGTTCTTCATACGCCTTACTATACAGTACTCTAAAACAATTGTCAACGTTGTCTTTCAAATCGTCTCTTAAATAACCTAAACCAATTTCATCAGTTTTTCCTTTATGTACTAAATATACCAACATAGCACACGCACAGGCTAAGTAACCCCGATACTTAATAGAAATGTTATATTTGATAGCATCAGCCATTCGTCTAATCTTATAATAGTCATCATCAGTTAAATTAAGTTTATTGATATAATTTGCATCATTACCTAACACATCACATTCCAACATCTCTTTAATCTCTTCAAGCATCATATTAATCCCTCCTTCTACACAATATAGACCTTAAATTTTCGTTCTTGCATCAGAGTAAACATGTATACTATTTTAAACAAACCAATCTTAATTATAATAGGCGCTTTTAAAGAAATTTGAGTTGAAATATTTTCTAACCAACAGAAATCTGCAAATACTAATCCTCTATTTAAAGGTTTAGCATAATTTAAATCATTATTCAAATAAATATGATATATTCTAATTTTATTGTGACTATCTATGTTGATGTCCATTAATCCCAATTTTCTTTATTGAAATGCTCCAATACAAAGTTAGTAAGTTCATCATCTTCTTTGTCTGGATAACTATCGTCATCTTCATACGCAATAAGTCTTTTTACAATTTTAAGTTTCAAATCATTATGATACTTAGTCAGCAAATACTCTGCAATATCATCAAAATCATCATCTCCAACATAAAGAATCTTCCAATGAACATCACACAGATATGCATTCTCATTCCAAGTATTTTTAATATGCTCTTCATTCAACAAATTATCAATCGTATTATTGATATTCTCAATATCATAATTACTACCACTATACATTTCATTATTAATAAACAACTGGTCTCTTACTTTATTATATTCAACACCAAATTTATCCTTAAAATCTTTCAAATCCCAACAACAAACAAGCTTACCAGTATTGTTTTCAACATAAATCATACACATACCTCCAAATAAAAGAAAAATTTAGGGGATAAGAGTTTATTCTCTCATCCCCTTTTTATTTAGTCCTTTAGTTCATCAAAGTAAATATCAAGTTTCTTAAAATCCTTCGGAACATCTTCAGTATTCATTACAGAGATCATATCCCAAGACCAACTACATACTTTATCAAAACAAGTAGCACAGTCTTCATGATAATCTCCTAAACCTTCATCCATAGAAGGAGCTGCTACTAGCAGAGGTAGAGGGTGAATAATCGTGTCATGATAATTTAGAAGCCTTGAATTAGAAGCCTTAGGTTTCTTGATATATTCAGCCATATCAACATATTCTTTCAATGTATGATTTACCAAACTATATTTCTGAATACTAAACTTATCAAAACAACTAAGGATATGCTCCAATTCTTTATCAGAAATTTCTTCTGTTTTTCTTGGGTCCCCTTCATTATTGTACAAGTCAATCATATAATCCGGAAGAGAACTACGATTTGTAAAGTAAATTAAATTTTTATCATTCCACAAATCATCTCCAATAGGACCTTCAACCTCTTTACCAACTTTTCTATCCTCCGTATAGTCACCAACCCAAGTTACATGCATTGGGTTATTATAAATCTTATACATAATAATACTTGGAAGTTCATTGCCAATATAACTATGTTCCATAATTTTCAAACCATTACCAAAATCATGACTCTCAATGCTATATCGGACACCATCACTGTTTTCAATTACAGGCTTCCAATACTGTCCCATAGTTTATATCTCCTTTACTTACTTAATGTTTTCAATTCTGGGATTTCCTTCGTCCCAGTAAATCTGCTGATTTTTGTATACTACCACATTATCTTCGTTAAACAATGTAGTAATATTAAAACCCTTTTCAAAGATACCTGGAAAATATTCTTTACTTACACAATATACACAATCATCACTATCTGAACCAAAATTAATGATATACACTCCATTATCATCTGTAGGCATACTACAGATACAGTATCTTCCAAACAACTGCACTTTGTAACCATACAATACCCCTACTCCAGATTTATCAATATCAAGAGTTTCCCAATCATGTATTGCCTTATGCTTCTTACAATACATATACGCACCATTAGTTGCTTCTTTAATATTTTCACAATACTTACAAGTTTCAGGGTCTTTGTCCTTTTTCAATGCTACTTTCTGAATCATAGACTCCTTCATCTTATTAAACCTTGTAAGTGTACTAATAAAGAACTCTGGCTTAAACAGAAGTTTGTTCTGTTTTAAAAACTTATCCAACTGAATTACTTCCATTTTATCACACCCCAATTATAATATTACTATACAACACTTTATATTACAAGTCCACTCACTCAAACTAACTAAATACTCTCCAAAATTAGTATTAATTTGAGCCATAGGATATGGCCAATCTAAGGGCATATAGGTTACATAAACTCTAACAGTATTTAGAAAATATACTGTTTCATATATGAATAACCGCCTCATAGATTCGCTAACTTTTCATCTCCGTCAATCTCTTCCGGAAACGGAGAAGGGATATCGTCAATATCCTTCACAATAGGATATCCACATGTGTCATCAATATATGATGTGCTAAAATTCAGTTTCTTTCTCCAATTAACACCCTGTGCATCAAAGAATCTAATTGCATTATTAATAAACTTGAACACTTCATTCATTTGCTTAAATGTAATATTATCATCAAACACAAATTTGTCAAGAGAAACAGCTTCTTTAATATTATTATCACAACTTTCATTGCTATCGTTATTACACGAATTAACTTTCGTATTCAACTTATTATTTTCCTCTTTAACTGTATTTTCTTTAAGTACATACAAATCGTAATTATAATCATTTAAGAAATCATAAATATTAAGTTTTTTCTTATCACTGTAAGCATTAAGCGATGCAAATCTAGTATATGCTACCACATACTTATCAGTAGGATTTTGTGCGGTATATTCTATAATTTGAGAAACTGCACTATCGACATCAAATTCTACACTCGACGAATCGTCAATAACACACAGTACTAAAGGTTTCGCATTTGCGTATCCTCTACCACACATTTTAAATAATTTCTTCAATTCTTTATCTTGTTCTGGTGTCAAACGATAATTTCGAATTTTACAAATAGGTTCATTATATTCATCACACAAATATTCCGTAAGTCTACTTATAACATTAGTGCGAGAAATATCTTCATTAGAATTAGACCATTTTTTAACCATAAATGACTTATAAAAATGTTTAAGAAATTTACTACAAAGTACTACAGTCTTTTTACCATTCTTGTCATGATATGGACTTTCATTAATTACTTTGTGAAAGTTCAAAATTTCACTATATTCCAAATCGCGCTGATAAGTTGCACTCATATGTATTCTCCTCCTTATTTAATACTTATAATACATCATAATCTTTGCCGCTTCTTCCTTGCTTTTCAAGATCACGTCAAAGTATCTACCAACACGATCATTACCATAAGCCTTTCTAATTTCTTCTTCAAAATCCAGACTGCATTTGTAAGTATCTTTAAAACTTACCAAGTTATTTTCACGACAATACTCATCCATTCCTTTATTGAAGAACGCACCAGCCGAATCCAAATGAGCAAGGAACTGCTCTTCAATAGTCATTCCTTCTTTACAAGGAGACGGTCCATTAGGAACCTCCTGCTTGTAAACATCGATCATCTTATGAATCTGGTCCCACATTTTAGATTTAGACCTATTAATAAACGCTTTATAATCTTCCTCCAGATCAGCATTAATATTTCCCATAGCAAGCATGTACGACCGATCCCCAGAACGGTCTCCGGCATTCAAGGCCATAAATCTTGTATCCGCTGAAGTTTCATATGCTTTCAAACGAATCCCCTGGCCATATTTCTTTTTATTGTTGTTTGGAATTCCAGGAAAGGTGGCATACGTTTTCATAATATGCCAATCAGTAAATACCAATCTGGAAACCAACTGATTCTGTTCAATATGCGCCCTAGGCATCTTAATGGGCGTTTTTCTGCAACCCTTAAATTGGTCCATAGCATATCCCCACGTCCAACGCTTAAGATCATACGGTACATTACTTGGGCCAAAGGTAATTCCAAGAGTCTTACGGATATAATACATCAAATCCGTAATCAGATATGTATTTCCAGTTGCCTCATTGTAATTCGAAAACTTAACAACAACATCCTCAAACGCTTTTTCATTTTTTCCAGTGTACTTAAGCATAACTGCATTCCTCCTATGATTTTAAATCATTTTTACAATTCTGAAAGCCAACTACTTTAGCGCATTTATAATAAAGGCCAGTACCCTTTTATTGAGTACTGGCTCTTATTTTATTTATTATTTTAATCGGAGAAAGTTTCAGGTTCCCCAAATTCTTCTAGAAATTTACCAATTTCAATATCAGACAATGATACAAACTGAGGTTTTCTTCCTTTTCTACATAGATATCCACAGATAAAGAAGGGGCCAATTATTCTATCCATAGCTGTATGAAACCCTCTCAAAGATCTATTAGGCAATTCTCCCCTTAGATAAGCACTATCGCCACAAACTAAAACATATTTTCCCTTAGGATACTTCACTAATTCAATAAGATCATTAAGCAACTCCTTAAATGCCTCTCTACTATTCTCAATTTTGATAACCTCTGCTTCTTTTCCAGGAGCACAATACACAACTTCCAACTCCTCAGGTGTAACAAATGCCATCAACAAAAACCCCTTTCAGATAAATTTATAAAACGATTTATTTAATATAATCCTCTACCAACTTATCCCGACTTTTCCAAATCTGTGCAATTTCATCTTTATTTGACTCAGTTACTTGAATCAATACTCGCGTATCTTCATCAAATGCACAGATAGCCAAATCCTCGGCATTCATTTCACCTAATCCCTTAATTCTGGAAATTGGGTATCCCTTAGACTTATACTCCTCCATTTTCTCCTTTGTATATAACGGGATAAACTTTTTCTTTTCCCTCGTTGTAAACAAAGGAGTAATCCCAACATATAGGTGACCTTGCTTTATAAGTTCTGTAGCATACTTATCGAAAAATGTTATCAATAATGCTACAATATGTAAACCATCACTATCAGCATCAGCTAAGATAACAACCTTCCCATACCTAATTGACGATAAGTCAGGACTATTTGGTTTAATTCCCACCGTATTAAATATTGCTCCTACAGTTTTAGAATCAATAATTTTTTCTGTAGAACTATTTAATACATTAAGAATTTTTCCTCTTAAAGGTAGTACTGCATGTCTTTTAATATCTCTACCCTTTAGAAGAGTACCTCCTGCTGACTGCCCTTCAACAATGTAGAGTTCTCTTTCTTCTAACTTCTTAGAACTACAATCTCTAAGAGACTCTACATTAACCTTAGTTTTACTTTTCTTAACTTCTATCTTTTTTGCATCCTTATTCATTTTTACATTTTGTGCAATCTCCAATTGCTGTTTGACAAATTCAGGATGCTTATCTAAGATAGCATTAACCTTATCCTGATCAAAAATGTAACTATACCTATTAAGTCCACCCGCCAAGGTATATTTTTGCTGACCTGTAAATGATGGGTCCGACAACTTAGCAATACACAACATGTTAATTCCCACTACCATACTATCTTCATCAACATACATACCATCTTTTTTAGCTTTTTCATAAAGGTATGTATTAAATGCTTTTCTGAAGAACTGGTAGTGGTTTCCTAAGTCCATCGGAAGTGTATTGACTACACCCCTAAATACGAAAGAAGTTGTATCTGGAACTTTTCCAACATAAATAGTACAGGAATCCTTAATTTTCTTTCCATCAGATTCCCTAACTCCATAAATAGTTTCAGTAAAGTATTCGCCATTTACTTTATCTGAAAACTTATTTAGGATATCATTATTTACTTTAATATTCTCAACAGTTCCATCTTCATTTACAATTTGAACCAAAACAGTTGCTTTTTCACTACTAACAAGAATTCCTTTGCATCTTTCAATAACTACATTTCTATCAATATCAAGACTTTCAAAATACTCTTGATTAGGCCAAAACGAAATTTTTGTACTAAAGTTAAATTTCTTATTATGAATCTTTGGCTTTATATTTTTATCATCTGAACCAAAGAACTCATATTCATAATATAAACCATCTTTTACTTTAGTAGTAATACTCATTCTACTACTAAGTGCATTAACTATTGTCAAGCCTTCACCATGAAGACCGGCCTTTTGCGAATACAAGTCATTATCAAATTTACCTCCAGTTCTTAAGGAGGTACAAATTTCAATTGGGATATCATATTCCATATCCTTTTGCTTAATTGGAATACCCCGTCCATTATCCGCAACTGCATATACTTGGTCCCTATAATTAAGGAACACTACAATAGTATCTGCATAACCGCTTAAAAGTTCATCTGCTGCGTTATCAATAACTTCTGTCAGCAGATATAACGGGGTTTCTCCATCCCTAATATAGTGAGCTACATTCTTCTGAATATGCTCAAAGTCAGATAAGTGCCTAAACGCCACTCTCCATCACTCCTTTATAGAAACCAACTTAAAATTAAAATAACTGCGCCTACCCACCAAATCTTAAACCAAATTCCATTACTAAACCTGACAAAATCTTCCCAATTAAACCAAGGAACATCACTTCTCCAAAACTTCTCATACACTAATGTAATTAAAAAATATGATAAATACCCGCCGCACATACCAACAAATATTGTACTACACGCATTTACAATTACTTTAATTAAACCCATACTTTTCACTCCTTCTAAATTTGAATGGGATTTTATACCAAGGACTTGAACTTGTCAAGTCTCTAATAAAGAGACGAGATCCGAAAGAACACTAACATAATATATATACAAATTTTGACTTGGAATCTGAACAAATAAAGATATATAACCTACAAAGATAGGAGGTCAATAACCCACGACTAAAGTCGTGGGCTTGTGAAGAAAACTGAAGGTGGCGCTTCAAATAACTCACAAGGGTAAGAAGAGACTAGATTCGCTGAGTGGAACAACACACGTTTGAAGGCAATTATACGCAGATGGAAAGCCAACCAGTGACAGAAAGACGTATTACGGATACCTCCCTAGTCTGTATTCAACGTCGCGTATAATATCGAAGGGAATTCAATACTAGAGGTGCAGTTACTGCTGCACACTCCGAAAGGAGAAAGATGTTTATGGTTCCAGTTTTAGATAAGAACTTAATTCCATTGATGCCGTGTAAAGAACGTAGAGCACGTACCATGATGAAAAAAGGTAGAGCTAAACCGTATTGGAGAGATGGTATCTTTTGTATTATACTACAAAACGAACCATCTGCTAGAAACTACAGCGATGTAGTTGTTGGAATCGATCCTGGTTCTAAACGTGAAGGAATTACAGTTGCAACGGAACAACGAGTAGTTCTCAATATTACGTCTGAAGCGATTACTCATGTTAAAGACAACGTAGAAACTAGACGTACATTAAGAAGATCGCGTCGTCAAAGAAAAACACCATATCGTAAATGTCGTGAAAATCGAAAAAATAATAACAAAGACGATAAATTGCCATCATCAACAAAATCTCGTTGGGATGCTAAATTACGTATACTTAAAAAACTTAAACAAATACTTCCTATTACCGATGTTTCAGTAGAAGATGTTGCTGCAAAAACGATAAAACGTGCGTCTAAATGGAATAATATGTTTTCTCCTTTAGAAACTGGTAAATCGTATTTTTACAAAGCTATCGAAGGTCTAGGTTTAATCGTATTCAAGTGGAAGGGTTACGAGACGCACGAATGGCGTTTACAAGCTGGATATAAGAAAACGTCTGAAAAACTTAAAAATGCGTGGGAAGCGCATAATGTAGATAGTCATTGTTTATGTGAAATGGTTTTAGGTTATTGTATAAAACCAGTAAAGATATTGTGTCTACTATCGTTTTTACAAGTCAATAGACGTAATCTATTTAAACAAACTATTCTTAAACATGGAGCTAGAATACGGTATGGTGGTACAATGTCGTTAGGATTTAAGAAGAATACGTTAGTAAGATATCCTAAGTATGGTTTAAGTTTAGTTGGTGGTAATACGAAAGGTAAGCTATCGTTACATAATATACACAACGGTAGTCGTCTTTGTCAAAACGCAAAATTAAGTGACTTAACGATTGTTAGTTACAATTTAAAATGGGTTTTACAACTGATAGTTCCTAAAGTTGTAAAAGCAGGCTCTTCCCATGACTAAAGTCACGGGTCTCCACCTGCTACTTTGATTAAATTTCTTCGAAAAGGAGCCAAATAATGAGTTTATTAGCTAATGTGCAAATCACCACTGATTCTTCTTCTAGAGTAGGTAAAAGATTAGTTATATCTGGATTAAATGTACATGAGTTAAAGAAAGACATTAGATCTTTTTTTGGTAAGAACATTCC
>Ga0256407_10011841_pt1 | contig 11990 bp, 23 predicted proteins | sample RumenRJG_04DNA_FD_193489 | JGI IMG/M metagenome (GOLD analysis project Ga0256407, IMG submission 193489) | Bovine rumen microbial communities from Lethbridge, Alberta, Canada - RJG_04 | ecosystem: Host-associated > Mammals > Digestive system > Stomach > Rumen | place: Canada: Alberta... | reverse complement strand
TGTGGTCTTCAGCAAATGCACAGCGTTCATAAATCTTAACTGCTAAATCTGCTTCACTAATATCAGCTTTAGGTTTAATGAAAGTCTCGCAAACATATCCTTCATTCTTCAAAATTGTTTTTGCTTCATCAAGTTTCATATTATCTCCTAAAAACTATCGTAAACTCTCCAACTGGATTTCATAAATTCTTTCTTAATCATTTGATATTGTTTACCATTGCAAGTAAAATATACTGTTAAAGAATCATAATCAACAACTTTAACTTTAACTGCACAACACTTCTTTATTTCCGGAACTTTTGTCATATATTCACCGTTTCTTTCTAGAGCGAACCCATAGATAAGTTTTTGTGCTTCACATTCTGGACAGGCCATGTTTAACCTTTATTCAAAATACGTTCAAGATCTGCATTAATTCTTTGTACTTGATATTGTTTAGCAACAACATCAGTATTCGCAAAATAATTCTGTAATCTAACATTATTGCCAGCACCTTTAATCCAAGATACTGTAGAAAGATACTGTAACCTAGAAGCAAGCCATTTCCTAATCTTGAACATCAACAAATCAAGATTTGATATGCTATCATTTTCTTCTTTTGTTACTGGCTGCTTGATTAATCGTCCATCCTTATCAATTAAACCGAGCTTATATGCCTTAGTCCTTGATGGTATAGTCGTAAGCATTTTAAGGAATATGAACACCAAAGCATTATCAACTGAACGGCTATGCGAACCAAGATTAATTTTCTTATTCGTCGATTGAACAGAATATAAAGCCTTATTTGCTTCGGTAAGCATTCCTAAAGATTCAAGATAATTGGTCAATGTATTGGCATTATTTACCAAACGACGCATACAGCTTAGACCATTTTCATCATCTAAGCACTCATCAATGCGTTTCCAAAGCTTATCAATAATTTCTTCAGATTCCATACTGTATATATTCCTATAGAATCCAAGCATCTATTCTATCGTCAAATTTGCCATCTCTAACATCCTGAGGGATCATTCTGACGACTTCAGGTGGCTGTCCTGCTAAATCAGGTTTTTGTTCATACTGTTTCCAGTTATTCTGTTGGTCAAGTATTTCAGCCCATTCAGGAAATTTGTTTCTCATTTCCCAATAATCAATTTTATGACCATTGTTATATTTTGGTATCTGAACCATAATTTGCCTCAATAATATTTATAAAAGAAAAATTAACCACATTATGGTTAATTTTAACTTTAATACATATTTTAAGTAAATTATTTACTATTCGTCCCAAGCCTTTTCAAATGCATCAGTAAAACCAATTTTATCTAAAAATTCATTAGTGGCAGCTGCCATTAGTTCTTCATTATCAAGTGCTTTATCTAATGCTTTTATTAATGCATCGGCTACATCACTAGTTTCTTCATCAGCATCATTACGAATCCAATCTTTAACTTTTTCAAGAACATCAATAAATTCATTTTGTATAATGAAATTTGGTGTTGTTATTGCGGTTGTTTCATTTAAAGATTTTACTTTTGCACCATTTTTCTGTAAAAGATCTAATGCTTCATTTAACTTCATATAAACTCCTTTTTTGATTTATTTATATAAAGTTATTATAGTCTAAACAGAATCCGGCCTTTTGACAAATCAAATACATTTAGGCCAACTTCAACCTTATCTCCAGGCAAAATACGAATATTGTGCTGCCTAATCTTTCCACTGACAGGCAGCCTTACTGTATTGCCATTCTCTAGTTCAACATCAAATACTGCATTCGGAAATGCTTCTTTTACAATACCAACAACAAGAACAAGGTCTTTATATTCTTTCTGTTTAGGCTTTTCTTTTTGTTTTTTCATATTAGCTCTGAAGTGCTTTGGCTGCAAGTGAAAGGGCAGACATATCACGATGGACAGGCGCAGCAACGGTTTCATCACCGGCTTCAGCCAGAGCTTGCTGTAACATAGCCCTTTCTTCTGCATTTAATTGTTCGCCTTCTAAAGCAGCCATTGGATCTTGCGGTTCATAAGAAGGAGGCTCTGGTGGTTCATAATCAGCATTGCTTTCACTAACACTACCAGATCCAACTTCATGATCAGGATCCATAGGAGGCATATCACGAAGAGCTGCAGCGGCAATTTCACGAACTGTCATTGGCTTCTTAGCAGCAGGTTTAGATTCAGCTCTTGCAGACTGTCTTGTGGAAGTCTTTCTAGATGGTCTTACAGATTCAGTTACACCATCAGGATTAAGCATTTCATTTACGCAGTTGATGATAGCGCCATCAACTCGTTCAAGACCTGCAAGTCCAAAACGATAGAATACCTGTTCAATCTTTTCTTGAAGAGTAGCAATCATATTTTCGGATTCAGTAATTACATCCTCTTCTCGCCTTGGCATTCTATTAGCACGGCGTTTTTCTACGACTCTTCTAATAGTTTGTGGTTTTTCAATCATTTCTGGTTCTTCCTGTTCTGATATAGTTGTTCTTTTACAAAAATCTCTAAAGCTTCCCATATTAATTCCTCAATGTATTTATAATTAAGGAATTACTGCTTCAATTTTATCAACCAGACCAAACTTCTTCGCTTCAGACGCAGACATATAATTATCGTAACTCATTGCCTTTTCAATTTCTTTAGGCGACTTCTTCGTTACCTTCTGCAAAGACTTAGCAATAGTTTCAGTCCAGTATTTCAATTCCTTTGTTTCATTTGCTACTTCTGCATATGAACCACCGACCATCATAATCTTGGCCTGGTGAATCATAATTCTAGAAGAAGGATATGCATAACGGTGACCCTTAGATCCTGATGCTAAGATAATGGCTGCCATAGAAGAGCACGAACCAACACAGACTGTATTGACAATCAACTTCTTTTTCTTCAGGCGCTCAATCATATCAATAAGTGCCATGCCTGCATCACAGAGGCCACCGCAAGATCCAATAAACAACCAGATAGGATCATTTGTCTTGTCATCAGCAAAAGCAAGTTTCTTAAGAACTTCCGTGATGATAGGCCATTCAATATCATCGGTCAACCAAATTACTCTATTAGCAACATAATAGTTATTCCTGATGTTATTAAAGTAGTCAGGAATTGCCATCGGGTTAATGTGTTGCTCAATTGCGGTTTCTGCATCTCCATCAATAAGAGCCTCAACACCATTCTGTGACATAGTAGTAGTTGCTTCTTCAGACTTTGTCTTAGTCTTCTTAGTCTTTTTCTTAGTGAGCTTGGTGTCTTTTGAACAAATTGACATATGATTCTCCATCTTTATTAATTGAAATTATTTGTTGTTGTTTTTTATATCCGTATTCAATCGTAGGGTCTTCAATAGGTTTAATAGATTCAGCGAAAATCATATCCTCACCAAAATCTAATGTTATTGCATTGACTCCACAATATTTATGTATTCTTGATTTTCTAACGCGGTTCAAATGTTGTAGAGTAACACAATCATTTACTTTCGCAATGATTTCATACTCTATACCTTTCTTAGAAATATATTTCTTTCCTGCTTCAAAATCAATCATTTGACCATTCCGCGCTTATTAAGTTTGGTATTCAATTTACTAACAATCTTTGGCTTCCATTTTGCGATAGCGTCAAAGTCGCCTTCATTGAATTCATTATAATCTTTAATATAGATTTTCGCATATTCATCAAAATGCTTATCTACATCTTCAATGACTGAAGCAAAAACTTCTGAAATTAATTCATTAGTTGTTACTTCCTTCCCGTTCATTACATGAGTCATCTAAATTTCTCTCTTTTAAAGTTTTAACAAAATTTTTTAATAAATCAAGATTTTCTTCACTATTGTAAATTTCCGGAATAATTGAAAAAGATCTTTCAATCCATTCATCAACATTAAAAGCTCTAATCTTATCTTTACTTGCTAAGATCTTCGCAGATAATTGATTCATCTCCGTTACTTCTTTAATAAGATTAGGATTCTTACTTAATGCTTTAAAGAAATCTCGTTTCTTTCTAGAAACAAGTTGCGGAGGTTCTGGAAAATGTCTTTTCTTTTTCATTATTCAGCCGGTGCAATATTTGCAGCATCATATGCTTTTGAAATTTCAGCGAGAATGTATGAAGCAGTTTCATCATTCAATGGATAGAAATAAGACTTCTTCTGCTTATTTCCATTATTTCTTGGATATACAATCCAACGCTTTGAACCATTCTTTGACTGGAATAACTTAACACCCGTAACCTTTACACAATCATTGATAATAAACTGTGCTATCCCGATACAGTTTGCGATACCATTTGAAATAGGATGAACATTAACGGCAGTAATAGTAATATTGTTTTTCATTTTTGTCCTTTTGATATTAATAGTTACAAAATAATAATTTTTTGATGGAAATGCAATTGGTAATTACGAAAAAGTTTCCGCAAACTTTTCAATATCAGCAACTGCGTCTAAGAATGCTTTTGGGTTTATAAGACCACCATCAATGGTGATTCTATAGATTTGAGTAAGAATGTTCTTTATCTGAGGAACCGGTTCTTTATCAATGATAGTAAGCATCTTTGATGTAAACATATACGGTTCAACAGGCGTCTGTGCGATGTCATTGTTGTTTTCATCAAGGAAATGATTATACCAATCCTTAAGATACCAACAGAGCTTCAAAAGATCTTTCTTTGGAGTGCCTTTGCAGTCATACCGCATCGCATACTTCCAAGCATTGGAAAGATCTCCGATTAAACAACGAGTTACTTCTATCGCCTCAATTCCACTTTCATGAGAACGATAGTGTGTAGGTTTATTTACTTCTTCTAGTAGTGTAGCCATTAGACATTGTCCTTTTCTTTAATGTAAGCATTGAGAATCTTTTTCTCAAGCTCCTGTTCTTGTTCTTGTTCATCTACTTCAGCATTATGCTTAAGTATCTTTTTGTTTTCTTCAATAATCTTTTTACTTAAAACTTCACGATCTTTTAGTGCGACAATAATACGATAGGGCAAAAAGCAAGCAAGGAAATATCCAAATAGGACAAGACCCCACTTTACAATAAAAAGCAAAATCATTCTGGCATAAGGAGTAATCATTTCTCCATATATACCAAAGCACATTAGTACTAAAGTAAGTACTAATGATACTACAACAGAAATTATGATTGGTGTTCTCATAGAATAGTTTCACCAGGTTCAAGGATCATAATTGCTTCTTCTGTGTTATCAACAATAAACAGTTCTTCTTTCTTGCCACCAATCTCGTGTTCGCCGATGGATTTACAAGAACCGTAATTGATAAGAACACGGTCGCCAACCTTCACTTCATTAGGAACGACAGTGTCGGCAGGCGCAACATAATGTCCAGGACCAATAGCAACAATTTCATACATTGTGTATGCTACTAACATTCCTGGAAGGACAAGACCACCAGCAGTTTTTGTGGTCAAGTTTTTAACAATCATCTTATCATCAAGGAGTTTCATTAATTATCTCCTATTTCCAAAATATATTGAACTTCTTTTTCTGGAATGATATAGTATTTCTTTTTCTCACCATTCGTTGTGATAGTAAGTTCAGGTGCAATCGTTGTATCAACAATGACACGGTCACCGACTTTAACACTCATAGGAATGCGCTTACCAGTATAAGGATTCATCCTTCCTGGACCTACAGCGACAACAGTAAAATTACGAGTGCCAGACTTCTTTTCAGGCATATAGATGCCACCAGCAGTCTTGTCTTCTTTAATTTCTAATAAAACTTTATCCTGAGTTAGAATCATTATTTCCTCTATATATGAAAAAAGAAAAAGCGTTGGTATCTTTGTTTTCTATTTATATGATCTTACAGGCAGAAAAAGATCATAATCAATTCTTATCAGTCTAACAAGCAAAACACTAAATAATAAACCTACAAGATTAAGACTGTAATAAGAAATTCAAAAATTTAATACCAACGCCTTTTCTTTATCTAGTCCAAATTACCTTAAAAGTATTTGGTTCTATGCATTCTTCAATTTTTTCAACAAACTTTGGATTCTTATAAGATTCCATAAGTTCCTGAGAATAGCATTCAGATGTGAATGGTTCACCATACGGTGTTCCGTTTTCGTCACAGTGATATTTGGTTATACGCCACATATCGTTCCTTTGTTAAAGATTAATGACTACCACTATAAAGTGCTTCAACTGCGCCACGAGAAAGACCCTTGGCTTCAAGCATCTGCTTATGGAGATCAAGGATGGTCAAGTCGCGTTCGGATCTTGCGTTCTTACCACGCATGATCTTTTCTGCTTCAAAAGCAATAATACCTTCAATCTTATTCAGAGGAATCAGCTGAGATTCTGCAATCTGAGTCTTGTTGCTCCAGAGCTTATCACCATCCTGATACGGAGAAGTGTTTACTCGAGATGTTGCTACACGACGACGAGCGGTGCCGTCCTTAGTTGCCTCAGATGTGAGGAGGCGGAAGGTAAGACCAGTTTTACGGTCCATCACGAAGCGATTTTTATACAGTTTCATATTTTACTCCTTATGTTTGGTTTGAAATTGTATGGTATCAATATAATAATTTTTTAACAACTTGTCAACTAATTATTTTATTTTCCCGGGCATGTCTCGGAGTATGTCTGCTTTGTATTATCAACATATTCCACATTAGACACATCGCCAAAGAATTGATTACCATTAGTGTTGTTTCTTTCAGTATCCCAATTATTAAGTACACGAACTACTTCAGATACAATGTACTTACCTGTATTGACAGGAACGTTCTGACCAGTCTGATGAGATTTTTCAAATGTCTGCCCATAGATATGGAAATCTGTAGGCATACCCATACAATAAAGAATCTCACCAACAGTCAAAAGGCGATCTTCATATGGATGAAGCTTAGATGTGGTGACTTTGTGCATGATGGAAGGAATCTTCTTCCTATCATCAATGACAGCAGTCGTAGTATCAAAGATCCAAGAACCAACTGCAGCCTTTTCTGCTGCGTGATTGATAGAACGAATCATTGAAGCACGGTGCTTTTCCTGAGTTTCAGGATCATCATCTTTCCATTCATACTTCTTACAGAATTCAATATACTGATCTTTCTCACCACATTCAATGATATGTGCAAATCCTGTTCTTTCTTTCAAAAGTTTACGATAATCATCAGGATGTGCTTCTTTGAAGTAATCAAGAATATTCTGATTGCACCAACTTAAAGGCATTTCCTCATTCTGATCATATTTAGGCATCTCTTCAAAGAACTTCTTAACCGAAATTTCGTCCTTTACAAAATTGATAATAGGAGGCATCTGTTTTTCCGTTCCATACCACTTCCAACAGACCACAAATGTCCTAGGACGACGTTGTGCATTATGATGAAGCGATGTGTCCGTCTTAAAGTAAGAAACAGAATATCCGTTTTCCTCAGCAGTCTTATTCAAAAATTCTCTAATATCTTTAGCATTATTGCCTGCAAACAAAGCAGGTGCATTTTCAAAGATATATGCCTTTGGCTTTATTTGTTCCAGAACATACTTTGTAATCCATTGCATGTTGCTGTTCCTTAACGCATATGTCTCATCATTTTTTGATGTGGTGGCGTTAGATAATCCAGAACAAACTGGCAATGCGCATACAATGTCTGTATTGCTGAAATCAATGGTATCTGTAGTACTGAATTCGTTCTTAATCAGTTCAGGATGCCAAGGATCGTCTTCTTTCATGAAATCACTAAAAGGCTTACGATTAATTGTCAAGTAAGCAGGCAACTTATCATGTTTCTTCATATATGTCAAATAATGATATTCATTCATTGCACTCTTTACAGTGCCATCAGGATTTTCTGTATGACCACAAAATCCCGGGAATGAAAGTACCCAATCAGGTGCAGAACCAATTGCTTTTTCTGCTCCTATCGCAAATCCACCAGTTAGTGGTTGAATAAATCCCCACTTAATCTTCTTTGACATATCTATCTCCAATTACAAATTCTTGTTCAGTAAGAATACCCTTTTTGTTATATTCCTTAGTCATTTCAACAATCTTAAGGTTATAATCAGCCGCAATTTCATTCAACTTATCTAATGATGTTTCACTAATAATGTCTGCAATCTCAGCAGGAATATCTCTACTGCTTTTATTCTTTATTTTGATTTTTACGCACATATTCTACCCATTCACAATTTTAGCAATAGCATCATACTTTTCTTTTAGTTCATTATAATCACTCATTAGTATATTATACTTGCTCTTTAAAGTAATGTATTCATTAACTGGAACTGTTGCAGTATCTATGCTTATTGCTTCAGCGATAGAATTCTTAAAATCAACCCAGGTTGTTTCAGAACCTGATTCATTATTCCATCCAAAAATACCAGGACAAAGTTTTCCAGTTACATCATAATGCCTAATTACATTAGAAATAGGAATATCATATTCTTTCATCAATTCAATAACAAGTTTTTCTGCATTAGATACAGCACCATAAGTGAAATACCAAGATGATGCATTTGGATCTTGTATCTTACCAGTATAGTTGTTTGAACATATCTCAATGCCAATAGAATTTTTATTCGTGCATTTCTTATAGAAAGTTCCACCTTTAGTATTCAATTTGCTTCCACCACAATGCCAACAGTACCTGTTCTTAATGTCAGGATTATATTGAACTATAGTAGAATCATCTACAATGAAATCGGCAGATGCCTTTGTAGTTTCTTTTGAGAAATATGTTGCGGTTGAGGCAGCCTTTCCTTTTACAGAAGAAATACCTGCGGTGTAATGAATAACAATATACTCAATCTTTCTATTTTTAGAAACTGTTGTATTTGTTGTTGATGTCTTTTTCTTAATATCTAATTTCATAATTCAAATATAATAAAATTTACAATGAAAAAAGAAGAAAGAATAAAAATTCTTTCCTCTTTCTAAAAGAATTGTTTTTCTATATTACCCGCCAGCTCTGAGAGCAAGCATCTTCCAATCGGGCAAACCACCGTAACGATAGAGATATGCCTGAATGAATACACGGAAGTTAAGTTCCTTACCTCTCATCCTTGGATTCTCTAAGAATTCATCAGATGAAATATATTCAAACACTTCCTGCTTAATTTCTTCATCAGTGATATCTCTACCGCCACCTTTACCTTTTCCTCTAAGAGCTGAATAAATCTTGATGTGCGGAAGGACGGTTTGGATTCTCTTAACGACATCCTTAGCAGTCAATGTAACATCAACGCATGTACATCTAGAAAGGATAGCACGGTCCTTTCTATAAATTGTCTGCTTAGAAAGGTTAGAGATAAAGATTACAGCACCTTCAAAGATAAAGTATGAAGGCGTTCCTTCTTTACCACCGTGTGAACCAGAATATTCAGCAAGGCGTGCTTCAATCTCGTTGTGGTTTTCAATACCAAATGTATCAACGATGTCACTACCCTTAGTAGTCCAAGCAATCTCTCTAGGATCGCCTGAATCCAATGCACCCTTAAGGATATTCATACCATCAGCAGTCTCGAAGATTGAGTCGCAGTCATCAAAGACGCAGATCTTGTTATAATGATTATACAAGAACTTATACATTGCAGCAGGAGTGCAGTGACCTTTCATAATCACATAATCTTCACCCTTGGCACCGTATTTCTTCAAAACATCAACGACTGTGAATGATTTACCTATACCACCCTGACCAGTTATCATCAATGCACTAAGATATCCCTTACCTACAAGTGATGTAAACTGTTCAAGCTCTTTAAAAACGATATCTGGATCTGCATATTCAGTATCGTTTAACAATTCCTGTGCTTTCTTTGCGGATTTACTAGGAAGAACTGTTTCAGCCTTACCGCCAAGAACCTTTATTTTGCCAGATGCAGATGTTTTAGGTTCAGCCTCACCAGTATACTTAGCAATCAATTTACGAATGTGTCCTGGAGGATAGCCAACAACAGACTTAATTTCATCAATGGAATCACCAGCGTCATACATTGCCTTGACAACTTCAACCCTTGACTTATAAATCTGTCCATTATATTCAACATCTTCATTTAAAGATTCATTGACTTCGCCTTCAGGCTCTTCAAGGTCTTCATCAGAATCTTCATCGGATTCAACACCGCCATTTTTCAAAATTTCAACAATTTCGGGAAGAAGGCGGGCAAAGGAAGACTGACCAGGAATAATCTTACCTGTAAAAATTTCCATTGCAGGTGCCAGTTCTTCAGCGTAATTGTCCCACCAGTTAATTGAATAGAATGTTGTTCCATTCCAGTTAACACGGATAGCAGAATTATCATCAGGCGAGATATAAAGGAAACCAAAGAATGTGCCATCATTATTAGCATATTCTTGTCCATCAATTTCCTTGAAATTTTTGCCTAAATTACGTTCAATAAACTTAATTATATTCTCAGTAGCACGCCAAATGTCTTTAGAACCAACCGATGCTTCTGAAATCAATTCTTTAAATGTTTTATGAGCCATCTTATTCCTCTATATAGAAAAACAAATTTTAATTATTTATTATATGTGTAAGGCTCTTCCCATTTTTTCTTTAATTGTGCTTTTTCATCATCAGTAAGCAATTCAATATATGTTTTTGCTTCCCTTTTTCCTATTTCATATTCTTTTGATATAGCCCAGATAAGAAATTCTTCATCCTTATCCTGTTTTTCTTTCTTAAATGCTTTATAATTGAACCACAATTTTCTTCCAGTCGGAATGGCATGTGTCAAAATATAATAATGTTGTTCATTTGTCAATGACTTCAATGCTGAAATTTCACTAATTAATGGACAAAGAAACTCAATTGACGATACAAATCGGTTTATCATAAATTGAGAATATGCCTCTTTATACCCATCATCAAGTTCTTCCCAAGGAATTCTTTTTCCTTGGATCATTTCAAGCACATCAAACAGACCTATTTTCTTTTCAACAGGCTCAGTTGCAGAAACTGACTGAGAGGCTTCTGTAGTTTTCTTTCGCGGCATTAATTTCTTCCTTCTTTTTATCAATATAATATTGTTTTAGGTCTTTTGATACAAACTTAAGAATATTTCCCAATTCAGACTTATTATCTTCAAAACTCATAAGCACAGTATTGTTGTCTATCAACCATTTTGTCTTACCAGTAAATGAATGCCTATTTGAAATCTTCTCCATAATGTCTTTATGAAGAACAAATTGATTCTGTGGCATAATAAGATTAACGACGACTTCATTACCCACTTTTCCAGTGAAAAGCGCGGCTTCATTATTTCCTGCAAGGCTCCAATCAATTTCTGGATATGCTTTACAGATCTTTTCAAAATCTTTTTCAAACATAATTAATGAAATTTCGTAAGACGTGAAATAGGCCAACTGTCAATCTTTGCATTCCATTTATTGAAAAATACTTGTCTAAGTTCTTCCATGTTAGTTGGAGGAATTCCTTGACTTTCATGTTTCACAATGGCATTGATACAAGCGACTTTATATCCATTTGCGAGTGCTTGACAGCAAATATCAGTATCATAGAAATGATATCCTTTCAAATTAGTATCAAATCTAATGCCTTTCTTAAACATTTCCTTATTTACCCAAAAACAACATCCATCCACTGTTGCAAGATAATCATGATATCCTGGATGTTCAGACATTGGATATTCAATTCGTTTTGTCAAAGGTTTATCATCTTTATCTTTCATGATGTTTCCTTTATCATCACGAACATAATCAGTTCCACCTTGAATAATATATCCTGAGGTCTGAAGAGGACGATTAGGCGCCCACCAAGTGCAACTTGTTTCAAGCATAATAGTTCCAATTACTCCACAGACACCACAACCGTCTGACCATGCTTTTCTAACAGCATGTTCAATGAAATCAACTTCCGTTCTAATTTCAGAATCATTATGGCGGAAACAAATTACATCATCATCGGACTTAAGTATAATATTTTCAACTGCCCAATTATATTTTTCTGCAATGCCATTACCATACTTATCATCATTGGGAATATAAAATCTTTTATCAGTATCTTTCAATTCTTCAGTC
>Ga0256407_10011837_pt1 | contig 11991 bp, 9 predicted proteins | sample RumenRJG_04DNA_FD_193489 | JGI IMG/M metagenome (GOLD analysis project Ga0256407, IMG submission 193489) | Bovine rumen microbial communities from Lethbridge, Alberta, Canada - RJG_04 | ecosystem: Host-associated > Mammals > Digestive system > Stomach > Rumen | place: Canada: Alberta | collected... | reverse complement strand
TTCTGATAGCATTACCTACGCATTGGTCTACAACGTCCTTGGTATCAATAACCACATCCACGCCCACAATCTTAACATCAGGGCAAAGATCAATCATACCTTCAAACTTTTCACACGCAGATTCTTCGACCTGCACTAAATACTGTCTCATTTTACACACTAGTATTTTGAGATCAGTTTCGGCCTACTCCATCACTCTGGTTAAACTTAAATTTCGGAGCGCAAAATTAGGAATTCTATATGAAATAAACGAATAAAAAAAGCAGCCTTTATTAGTCGGATAACAAACGACTAACAAAAGCTACTTATCGCATAACGAAAGCTATAATTTGGCTATTACACAGCTATTCCCTCAAGCCATTCATCCTTTAATCTAAGGAACTTATCAACATACTCAAGATAAATATTATCATTGGCCAATGGATTACTCTTCTTGTTAGTGTACATCTTATAAGCTGCCGGACTAACAAAGTGTTTCTTACAAAACTCCATTACAAAAGATTCGTAACACGGTTTCTCAATCAATCCTACATCAATAGCTGCTCTTATCACTCTCATGATAGATATTGCAGTCACCTTCTTGTCTATCATCAGATGCAGTCTATTTATTATCTCATCAGTTCTTTCCTCGTATAGTATATACGAAGCGAGTTCTGGGGTTTTCTCCAAATACTCATTCACATAAGCCATAGCACTATCAAACTGCGGCCAGTAAACCAACTTGTTAAAAACACTGCGTTTCAACTTTGCTTTCCATCCGTAAGCATAAGCCTCCCTCGATATCCACTCTTCGACGAAATGAGCCACTTGCAAGCTCCACTCATCATCTTCACCATTATCAGCAGGCTGCACCCACACAAAGTTTGGCTTAGTTCTGGTGTCAATAAAAACAAGTTTAGCTATGTCTCCATGATGGTTTCTCACCTCCATCAGAAACATGCCATCTTTAGGTTTCATTACGTATTTGCATGCAAATAACGCGTTAGTTCCAGAATCAAACGTGTTTAGCCCATACTTTCGGAAGCCTGCATCAAAGATATGACACACGACTTCCGATGCCGGTAAAAACCCTGATTCTCCAATTTCCAACTGCCTCCCTTCCAGGTTACAGTCATAAAACATAAAATTCTTCATAATTTCAAGAGTTTTTAATTATTCAGGTCAGAAACTGGAATTCGGAGCGCAAAATTAGCACATTTTTCCGAATCCGCCAAGCATTTTTCACACAAAAACACAATAAAAAATCGGCCCCAAATCATCGAGCCGATCACCTCCAGAGCCTCTTACTACTTTGTAGTAAGGCAGGCTAAGCGCTTACTACATAACAGTAAGCGATATTCTCTTGCCTAACCCAGAAAAGATGCGAAACAGAGTAGACAGTTGAACATCAACATGCCCATTTTCAATCTTCGAGATATAGCTTTTCTTGGTACCAATCTTAGCAGCCAACTGCTCTTGAGTAAGCCCAGCCTGAAGTCTGTGTTCTTTCAAACACTCTGCTAAACAAAAAGCCTCAGCCTCAGCCTCAAAAGCGTCTCTTCGGGCTGTGCCCTCTTTACCATATTCTGCATCAAGCAGTTCATCAAATGTTGTACTGGCCATAATAGCCTCTTTCTTCTTTGTTTCCATATTACTTTTCCTCCTTACTTTTAAAATACTCTTTCTTTATTGCCTCTGCACGTTTTATTTCTTTTGATGGTGTTTTCTGAGTCTTCTTTTGGAATCCATGAAACAACACCACTATCGAACCTTTATCCAAACAACAGAATATCCTAAAGATATTACTGTCCAATTCAACTCGTATCTCGTAAATTCCATCCGAACCTTCTATGATACGGAAAAATTTCCGTGGGATGATGCGCTGTGTTTCAACAAGCCGCAACACGAAGTTGATTTTATCTCGGACATCGTCCGTTTGTTCAATATAGAACTCTTTAAAATAGTCTTTAAATAACTTTATCGTTCTTACTTTTTCCATCTCGATGATTGATTATCGCCGCAAAGTTAACAAATTTGTGAACATCTTCCAAATAAAAAACACTTTTTTTATCAATAAATAGCAATTTAATAATTATATATACTAATCATCCATATCCAGCGAAGCCACAAAATCATCATACGCTGCCAGTTCTTCACGATACGCACGATACTCCGCTTCATCAAAGTCATCATCCTGGCTACTATGGCTTCCAGCTCCTCCGCCTCCTACTCCACCAAGCAAATATCCATACCCACCAGGCACACGATATGTTTTGTATTCGAACTTCGATTTCTTAGTTTTCTTCGTTGCAGGTTTCGCCTTTTGCGGTTCCTCTTTCTTTTTCTTCTGATACTTTGGAACCTTCATTTCCTCCACAGCACTCTCTGTGTTCAAAGACTTGCTGTATGGCTTACCATAACTCATCAGTTCCTTGACCACCACGAATACGAATACTGTTACAAAAATAATTACCAATATCGCCATATCAACTTGGTTTTAGTTATTATTGGTGCAAATATAAGGTTTTTAATTATAAAGTGCAACGTTTTTGAGAATAATTGTTGTATAGAGGATATAAACTGCTTTTTTCAGTTACGCCAACAAAAAGGATTTGCTCGGCCATTTCGCAGATATATTTATTGCGTTCGAATGCTGTGGCTTTAGATTGTCTGGGTGAGTTTGATACAGATATTATTAGCAAGCGATTATCAGCTAGTAGCGATTGTAATTCTGCTGGTACCTGTTTATACATTTGGCGAGCAAGGACAAGGATGATAGGCTGCTTACCTTTGGAGAGAAAATGGAGCACTTCCCGCTCCATATATGAGCTAAAGCCACTCACAACGCAACGTCCTTCTTTGGCTGCATTCACTGCCCAATCGAAGCATTTCAACACCTCATATGGCTTTATAGTTCCCGAGGCGAGAAATGCAGTAGCAGGCAACTGCAAGAAATCCTTGTTTCCAAGATATTGAAGATCCATTCTCTACTACTATTCTTCGTTCTACTCATCACCCATACGATACTTAATATCGTAGTTGATTATAAAGTCAAGTTCTTCTTCTGTTAAGCCATAATGTTTTGAAAGTACAACATCTATTTTATCAATAATAGGTTTAGACATTCTTGGATAATAAATCTCAACTTTTCTCAATTGATTTGTAGCAGATTGAGTTTCTTCTCTAAAAGTCGAATTATTCTTATAATCTGCCATTAGTTGTTTGTTTAGTGATATCAGAGCGTCATTGTTTTTATCACCTTGAACATAATTAAAATAGAAATTCACAAACTCTTTTTGTGTTATATGATAATTATCTGATATAGTTGTCCAATACCAATGGAACAAAGAACTACTACAAATTGACGAAATTATATTTTCGTCTATAGAAGAATGGATTAGCTTTAATGTTGTCGACATTTGATTTTCACCATTTATAATTATGCGTGGGGGAGTTATATAAAACATTCTATAGTATGAACCACTCGCATTTCTATAGAAAAATTTGTGACTACTGTGAGTAACAAAATAGCACTGCAAACTCTTTTTATCCGACTGTAGCTTATGTAAGATACTAGCTTCCACATCATGACCTATTTTATAATACTCTTGACCCTCAAATGATTCCGTATAGGTTATATTCTTAAATAATACATTTCTGTAATATTCAAACCAACGTACATAATTAGTAGAAAAAGACTTTTTAATGGTTTTGCTCAGGACAATTATACTCAGCTGGCTTTTTACTCCAGAAAAGAGGGTACTCGGATTAGAGTCTCCTGCATAAAAACTACCATAAAAGCCATATTCCTTTATTAGTTCTTTTACATTTTTCATACGTGGAGTACTCAACAAACTTAATGGAACAATCATACTTACATAACTATCATCTCTAGTTATCCTTAGTGCTTTCTCTATAACAAATGCGTATAAATTTCCACAAGACTCCGTTCTATAGTTATTTACTTTATAAACATCCTTAACTTTTGAGTACTCCACGTAAGGAGGATTCCCTATAATAATATCAAATCCCCTATTTCCGTTAACTATATCATAATACTCAGCCAGCCAATTAAAGGGTTGATGAGATTTAAGCCATTCATTATATTTTAAGTAATGAGAAGAACACACAGAACTGTACTGCTTATGATTTAATACATCATTCAGTTTTTTCAATCTTGATTTCAGTTCCATCTTGGCTTTACGGAAAACCTCAAGATCGGTTTCTTGTTCTAATTGGACTTTCTTAAATAAGGAATATGCTTTTGCAACGACGTCCATCTCTATTGCTACTTTATCTTTAAACTCTTGTTTTGCAAAGACATCTCCATAGTCCAAATCTTCCAGCATATCCGACTCTGTTGCATAACCAACCAAGGTATTACCACAACGTATATTGAAGTCGATATCAGGTAATGGGTCAAGTCCAAGATTCTTATCTCTACGATTTACATCTACTACAGCCACCATTTTCAAGAACAGGCGTAACTTGGCTATTTCTGTTGCCTCAACCATAATATCTACGCCATAGAGATTACGCAGAATGATGCTCTTGTAGATAAAATAGCGGATGTTAGAATTATAACGACCATTTAGCTCTTCTAGTTCCTCTTTGAAGAGGTTTGGATTCTCATCATTCCAACTCTGCATTCGCTCTATACAAACCTCGTATAATGGTTCGAGAATGTTTAGAGCAGCAAACAGGAATGCACCAGAGCCACAGGTTGGGTCGAGAATAGTAATCTTTTGCAATTGAGCATAGAAATGCTTTACCAGCAAGTGGTCGTCAGTCTGTGCTAGCAAGTCTTGCACAAATTGACGGATGTCGAGATTGTAAGTTATAAAATCATTTATCTCTGTTATCTCACCATTCTCAATCTTATCCTTTATATTCTTATAACGTTGCAAGCGCTCTATAGTTTCACGCCATATTTCAGTAGGCAATGCAAATGCCTCAGGTGTGCGTTCGTTCCAATGACTGCGACGTTCAAGCAGGTTGGGCGTTGTGGTATCAATGCCCACAGCTATCTCCTCAGGGATCTGTTCATTACAACCTTTCTTAACTGCATCGAATATGTATTTATCGCCACTTTCGCGCAGGTATTGCCATACTTCGCCATTGGTCTTGAATGGTTTTTCGTCAACCTTCTTTGTAGCATCCATCAAGTATGGCAAAATGGTGTTGCGACCAATGTATTCTGTAATATCCTCCTTGGTATAGTAAGCACCCATTTGTGCACGGTCGTTGATATACTGCTCGAAAATATAACCCAGAACATCAGGGTTAATGTCCTTACCCGAAGCAGTAAGACGGTCGTCCAAATGCCAATGCCACTGATCAAAGAAAGCAAACAAACTCTCGAATGCTTCGTCGGCTACATCAAGTTCTGGATAATTCTCCTCCAGCTCATGTATACCAAACATACCGCCATTAAGATATGGTATGCGTCCATACTTCTGAACGAAATCTTCCTGATGGCGAGGTGAATTCAAACCATCGTGGAAAAGACTAACCAGGAATCCGCGATAAAATGAATCATAAAAGCGGTTCTCGCCTTTTTCGTTTTTTACCCATGCCAGTTTGTCGCGCAAGTAATCCTTATTCAAATCCAAAAAACCTTTCTTCTGAATAAAGTAACAGAACATAAGGCGATTTAGCATAACAGAAGTATACCACTGCTTATTACGATTCTTCTTTAGATCGGTAATCTCATCATCTATTCCCGAAATATACTTAGCAAAATTAGTATGCTCCTTGCGGAAACCTGCATAGAAGTCTTTTGTAATCTTCTCAGAGTTAACAATAAATGCCTCATTAACTCTATCCTTAACATCCATGATGGTAGGATATTCATCGATACCGAAACTTATCTTTTCAACCTTTTCGAACAAGAAATCTGCCTTTGATACAGAGTCATATTCTACCAACACCAGGTCACGCTTCTCTACCTTTTTTACAGGCACAACCCACAAGTGATGCTCTGTATTTGGGATATAGTAAACACAGACATAATCGTTAGCCACACGACGCAGTTTTGTATCTATCTTCTTGCATACAGACGATGTCGGTATAGTATTAACCGCACACGTAATAGCCTGGAATCCATTACGATCGGCTATCTGCGTAAACTCATAAACCTCATCGTCGATGGTAAATTCAAAATCAACTTGTCCGCGTGGATTGTTCCAACCCATTTCTTGTGTAAAAAGGTTACGGAAGTCTGAATTGGTTATATACTGTCTGAATACGTTCTTGTTCATCATATGGCTTCTGTTATTATGTCAGTTATTCACTTCTAAGTCCCATCGAGCAGATTATCTGTGGATCCTTGCACTTGTTGCGGTCTTCATCGATTCTGCATAACGAGTTGTTCTTATACATCTCGAGTATGGTTTCTACGATATCATCCTGGCTGCTATTTCGCAACATGCGACCAAGTATGAACTTTGTTCCTTCAAGTAGCTGGTAGTTGTATATGTCGTCAATAGCTAACTTTAGTAGTTGCTTCTTGTCGACATCAAAGAACAGATTGGGTGGTTGCTGGTAGTAATGCTCCAACAACTCAATAACACGATAGCGAGTACTAAAGCGATTTCCAAGTATACCACTTACGCTTGTAGTCTCTGCTTGCATATTATCAACAGCATCCTTAACCAAGTCGAAGTGATTTTCAAGCGGTTCGAGTGCAGGTGTATCTGCACTACATGCCATTGCTTGCAGAATCTTTTTCTGCGACTGAGAAATCATCTCACCCTTTGAGTTATACCATGAAAGCACGTCAAAATCGTTATACGTCTTAGCGTACGTTATCACACCACTTTCAGCATCATCGGAAGCTTTCTTTGTAGAATAGATTACATTGCTAAGACTGGGGATTATATGCTTAAGGTTTGGATTTGCATCAGTAGCATTCTTCCATATCTGGAATGCCTGAGAAGCCAAGTCTACATCAGCATCTTCATCGTCATCGTCCAGACTACCACTCTTCTCATTGAAGATATCAGTAAGGTTCTTCTCGTTACCTTCGAAGAATATCTCATCACTACCAACTATATTTGCATTTGCATTAATGCGGTCGTTAAGACGCTTACGCAGGCGAATGATTTTTTCTACACCATCAGCAGGAAAGAATGAATAGCAGAATATCTCCTCTGCCTCCTGTCCAATACGGTCAACACGACCAGCACGCTGAATTAGACGAATAATGGCCCAAGGCAAATCGTAGTTCACTATAACATGAGCATCTTGCAAGTTTTGTCCTTCTGAAAGAACGTCAGTTGCTATAAGAACCCTAACTTCATTATCTGGCGTAACATTATCGGCCCTATTGCTTAAAGGAGAGAAACGTTCTACTATTGCTGTTGGATTCTGACAGCCGCCAGTAACCTTCTCTATATGCTTAAATCCACGCTTGCGCAATTGGCGATAGATATAATGGGCAGTATCAGAGTATTGCGTAAACACAAGCACCTTTTCGCCTTTATGAGTTTTGTTAAGCAGCTCTTCAAGTTTATTAAGTTTCTGGTCAGTCTTTGGATTCCATTTGTCGCAAAGCTGTATCATCTTAATAATCTGTTCGCAATCCTGCTTTAGGTGCATTTTAAGCGTACGCTTGAAGTATGTCGATTCTATCCATGCCACATTGTTCTTCTGTGACAAAACACTGTAATATTCAGCTGCACGCTTCATATAAATAGCCATGTCTGTTGGCACCTCAATCAAATCGTCACCAGCATGAGCATCGCCATCTTCGCTACCACGGCTAAATATATCGTTTATATCCTCGTCTTCCAAATATTCCTCTGGTAGCGCGTTTTCATCGCCAATAGGCAAAGGCAATTTATTCTCAATAGCATAGATAAACACTGCGTTACGCAGAATATGGCGATAGAGCGTAAGCAGGAATGAGAACCCACTACTATCTATACGCTTAAAGAATGTACTCTTGCAGAATCCCATCATGCGCTGACCTGCACGAGAAAGATTCTCCAACAGTTGTTTCTCGAGTTTAGAAGCACTGGCTGTTTTACCTGTATCTTCATATTGCGACAAGCCATAACGAGGAAGACGCAACTCACCCATCATAGATATCATATCCTCTGAATACAGACGGCTATATTGGTCGCCAGATACGGTCTTAAACTTAATGGCTTTTGGAATTCTGTTAGGGAACGGACTTTTTGTTCCATCACTGAATTCAAGATATTTACGTCCAGTCTTTTCATCAGTCTTTGCGTAGTTATCCTTGATGAATGTTCGAGTACGTCGAACAAGGAACAGTTTCATTAGCTCTTGCCAATCATCAAGACTATCACTCTTTTCGAATGCCTTTATACTACGAATAAATACTTCGCTATGCTTCTGAAGGAATGCACGATCGCCACCTAACTCGCGAATGTATTCTTCTGGACGGATACCAAGATCATCGTCTTCACTAAGGAACAATTTTAGCTGGCTACTCAGGTCGGAGAAGTCCTTGTTATATGGCGTAGCTGTGAGTAACAAAACCTTAGAGTCCTGGCGTTCAATCAGAGCTTTGATATTTTGATAGCGTTTGCCTTGCTCATTACGCAAGTTATGACTTTCGTCGACTATTATCAATCTATAATAGCGGGCATTATCCACGTCAATTGGTTTTGCCATCGACATTATGTCGGCTTTCAAATCATAGCGTTTTCGGTACTTCTCCCACATATCTTGCAGATTAGCAGGACAGATGATAAGAGTACTGCTGGCATAGGTCATTTCGTAGATTTTTGCAATGGCACAAGCTGTAATGGTTTTTCCCAATCCTACTACATCACCTATCATTGCGCCACCACGTTTCTCACTATTCAGATGGCGTGCAGCAATCTTTACTGCTATCTGTTGGAATTCAAACATTTCGCGTTTAAATTCCAATGGTAGTGTGAACTCTTTTACTCCTGAACGAGCATCGGCACTAAGATGATAAGCCGTTTTTAGATAGATATAATACGGTGGTATTACTGTTTCTCCAGCCCAGCTATTATCTATGACATCAATAAGTTCTTGGGTTATATCTATACAGAAATTGTCAGTCCAGCGATCATCAAACCAATCAGCAAGAGCCTCGAGGTCTCTGTTATTCTCAATATCAGAATCCAACTCGCCCTGTTTACTCAAGCCAGAGTATGTTAGATTGCTACTACCCAAAATTGCAGCAATGTTATTACGCGAATCAGGCTTGTATGCCAAATACAGTTTAGCATGCAAAGGGTATTTTGTGAACAACTTAACGCATACTTTATTGGCTTTAAGTTGTGCTGATAGTCTGCGAAGCGTTTGTTCATCACGTTTTGTGGGATTTCCCAGCAACAACTGCTTCTTAAAATCGCGAGCAATTTCGAGCTTGTATTGCTGTGCTTTACTGCTATCAACAGGTTCGTCTTTGGAATATAATCTACGAACCAACTCTTCATCAGGTTGGTGCATTCCAATAAGAAGTCTACAACAACGATGAACACGATTGTATCCTTCATCGACAAAATCACCTTCAAGATTTTCAATCTGGTTTACCACCAAATCCCAACCACGAAGGTTAAAGTATCCCACACAGAAGTCAACACGTTTAACTCCTGGATCGGTTATCAAATCCTGCAGTCCTTGTACGAACTTGGATTCGATGTTATCATAGATATAGGCCATATGCTACACTATTTGGAGCGAATGGACTATCTGTCGGATGATAATGGGTTCTATACACTAGGACCTAAGGACACGAAAAAGCGCGGATTGGCGCCTATCGATGTCCAAAGGTCCTAGGAAAACCCATTTGCAAAGATAAGTCCAGTCCACGCCAAAAGCGTAGACGCTGGCACTTATTCGTTTTACAAATGTCTATTGAATTTCCTAGGTTCTTGGACATCTCCGAATATAGCACAAACGCTATTATTATTTCCTCAAAAGTCATATCGGCACCTCCACCGAGGCTCAACTATTCTGCCTTAGCAGCGTCGTGTCACGACGATTAGCCGATACTTGATTGCAAAAGTACAAAAAGTTTTTGGATTTACAAGCGGAAAGAGAGAAAAGTTTGGATTGGGGCAAGAAAAAAGCCCTAATACATTATTGTATCAGGGCTGGATGGGGGTTCTGCTATATGTTCTGTTCTTGTTACCGCCATGCGGCTCCAGATAGCCATACTCGGAAAGTTGGCGTAGATAGCGCTTAGTGGTGGTGGTATTAAAGCCGAAGTGGGCGACAATCTGTTCTGTGGTAAATTCTCCCTTATCGGCCACAAATCCCAAAATATCGACCATTTTCTCAGCCAAAGACGGTTTTATCGACCATTTATCGACCATTTTCTGCTTCAAATCCTGTTTATCGACCATTTTCTCTGATGTAGAATCAATATAATGGTCGATATCAACCTTCAGGTGCTGGCAATGAAGGCGGGTCATGCAATCAAGGAATATGTTGATATCTTCCTGCTCGCGGGTATCAATCAGCGCTTGGATGTACTCGGCCTTGTCTTCTTTCAGAACCTTTGTCGGAAGTACATCGAACTCCATCTGTAGCAAGTTCATAAGAAGTCGGCAGGTGCGCCCATTACCATCTGCCCAAGGATGTATGGTAACTAATTCGAAGTGAGCCCAGAAGCTAAGTTCGTAAATGGCGGCAATATCGTTGGCATCGATAGCCTTTCGCCTGCGATTAAGCTCTTCACAGAAAGCAGCGAGCCGTGCAGGAACTTTCAGGTACGACATATATGACTTACCACCAAGACCTGCAGTGACATTCAGTTTGCGAAGTTCACCCTTGGCAGCAGAGAAATCACCTCCTGCAGCATGATACTCAGAGCCTGTGCGTGCCATCACTTTAGAGGCCAAAAGAACAAGCCAGTCGACAGTGATATCATGATGCAGCTTAATCCATTGTATGCCATAGTCGTAGGCCGCTTTTAGGTCAAGGTTCATCATCTGTTCCATCATGGTACGTTTACTGCTGGTGATGCCTTCATCAAACAGAAGTTGAGCCTCCACCTCTGTCACTGTTGAACCTTCGATAGCGGTAGAGTGAGAAATGATGGAATACAGATAGAACTTCTGGTAGTCTATCTGCTCCGATATGCCCAGCTCTTTGTGCTGCTGCAGTAATCGCAATAATATATTCCTATTCTCTTGTGTCATATTTGCAAGGTTTACCTAACTTCGTGCAAAGATACAAAAAGTTTTTGGAGTTACAAGCGGAAAGGGAGAAAAGTTTGGATTGGGGCAAGAAAAAAGCCCTAAAATAAAAAAAGTACCAAAATATTTGGAACTTATTGAAAGATTTCATATCTTTGCACCGTCAAAGGTTCGCTTTTGACTACGCCGCTGAGTGCGGGGAGCAAGGCTTTATCGATACTGCTCCATTTAAAAGTCACCTTCGGGTGGCTTTTATTTTTCATATTTTCTTCGAAACAATCTATTATACATGGGTGATAGAGTATGCAATGAGGATAATTCCCTATAAGGCGGTTCAGCCACCATCAAACCCAGGCCAGCTTCTTCCTCTTCATAGAGAGGATACGATTCTGTTTGTATATCGTCAGTCATATGGTTATCAATCTATTAATTTTCTAAGTGGGTACAAAGGTAATAAAAATCCCCCACACTTCAGCACATTTTTGCACGAAATATGGGGGCTTGAATAAAAAAACGCTGGACTGATTTGCTAACCCCGATTAAGGTGCTACTCTTTCATTTCAGCGGGAGGAAATTGTTTCCTTTCACGCCTCCGCTCGGCTTTGCCGCTTGGCTAACCAAGAAGGTTTATGGTTGTAAATTACTTGTTTAAGTAATTAAGCAAGAGGCTCGCAGTGATTGCGCGCCTCTTTTCTTATTACAAAATGTTTTTCGGCAAAATGTCTTTCTACCGTTTACTGAGTCAATAGTTATAGAGTCACAAGCTGATGTAAAAGGAGGTTAAAAAACAAAAAGCACTCGGTCATTCGACATAAAATGACTACCTTTGTAGCCAAATCGTGTGAGACATGGAGTGGATAAACAA
>Ga0256407_10011835_pt1 | contig 11992 bp, 9 predicted proteins | sample RumenRJG_04DNA_FD_193489 | JGI IMG/M metagenome (GOLD analysis project Ga0256407, IMG submission 193489) | Bovine rumen microbial communities from Lethbridge, Alberta, Canada - RJG_04 | ecosystem: Host-associated > Mammals > Digestive system > Stomach > Rumen | place: Canada: Alberta | collected... | reverse complement strand
TGTGAACGACAGCAGTGCGTTGACATTATCAAGCGCGGGACGCTTGTTCCTCGTCCGAAAGCGGAAATCCTCCTTCTGCTGGAGTATCATGTCATCAAACACCGAAAAATAGACTGAAGCCGCCTCTCCCTCGATACCTCGGAGAGCATCCATATCCGCCGCAGTTCTTGCCTGCTTTATCGAGTTATTGAGGAACTCACATTTCCGCCCGAAAAGCCCGATATCTATTCTTGCACCGTGATCGCGGACAGTCCTGTCGAGCACCCAACGGCTGTTAAAGAGCTTGGCAGAGATGATGTTTTTGGCGATATCAAGGGATTTTTCCTTATCATCAGCATAGCGGTACTGCTGCCGTCGGAGGAGTACATTTCCTCTGCATTCGCCCTCGACGCGTGCGAGAAAGCGACCGTTTCGTCTCATGAACACGAGGTCGATACCTTCCTGCGCACACTTGCCCATGAGAGCAGGACTTGCTCCCGCGTGACCGAATGTCAATATGCGTTCGATGTTATGCAGCGGAACTCTGCCTATCTCTTCCCCGTCCTGACTGATGACGACGTTTTCGCCGTCAAGGCTGAGATATCTGTCGGGATTGTTGATATAGACCGTATTGAGAAGTTTTTTCATGGCTCCTCTCCTTCTCCGAGCATGGAGTTGACGTAGTCAGAGGCTTTTTTATTTCCGCATATCACAGGCAGGCATATATTTTTCAGCGAGCACGCATTGCACGCTTTGCTTCGTTTCACCTTAGGTGTATGCTTCTTTCTGAACAGGTCGTGCATTTCTGCGATAAGCTCCTCTGTTCTTCTGCGGAGCTCACCGTCAAAAACAACTTTTATTCTGCGCCTTATCTCTCCATAGTAAAGATATCCATACGGGATATCGCAGCAGAGCATATCCTCAAGGCATAGTGCCTGAGCCATAAGCTGCACTGTATCGCAGTCGTTTTCCTTCGGCTCTCCGCGTTTGTATTCAACGGGAGTTACGATGTATTTCCCGTCAAGTCCGTACAGCTCTATCCCGTCATCGGACTTTCTCAGCTCGACGGCGTCGCATTCTCCCGAGATACCGAGCCGCGGAGAGGATACTGCCATTGCCCGCGTGATAACGAGCTCGCCGCGCTTTTCGTGAAAATCGGCGTCGTGTACTCTTTCGTGCATGATATTGCCGTCGACAGTGCGCAAATTCTCAGCCCACTGCTGTTCGATGTGTATCAGCGCCCACTGTCTTCGGCAGAAGGCAAAATGCTGAACTCCCGACAGCATGAGGTATTCATCCTCGCTGTACATTATGTCAGGTCCTCATATTTCTCGCAGGCGAGCCCGTCGAGCTCGTTCAGCTTCACAATATAGTCATTGAATGAGGTCGGACGGCTAACACCTTCTTTCAGGCTGACCTCGACCTGCCTGTGTACCTTTGCTGAAGAATACTTAGAAGTCTTGCTATCGTGCTTCCACCAGTAGAGGCGGCAGACCTCCATGCTTCCGTCGGGTCGCGCAGACGAAGTGTCATTCTCGAACAGGGTGAGGAGAGCTTGCTTTATCTTCTCGGCGTCCTCATAAGTAAAGCCTGTTTTTTCTGCAAGCTGACAGTTGATGCTTCCGTTTATTACATAAAGTCCGAACTCTACGCGGTGCTTCATACCCATAGTGTCAGAAGCCTTGCCTTCCTTACCACCTTCACTGTTCACGCTCTTGGTTATCTGCATACTTACGATATCAACAGGGGAAACGCTTAAAGCCTGCTGAATCGAAACAGGACCTCTTACGCCCACTGATACAGCATCGCCCTTGAATGCGAACACCTGACCGAAGCTGCGGACGTCTATCCACTCAGCGCAGGCAGTTTTCGCAAACTCGTCCCTGTCGGTATTCTTTCCCTTGCTTATCGCTTTCAGAGCTTCGTTAGCATCTGCCCTTGCACGCAGACTGTCAAATCCGTCATCGCACCTGTCATCGGACTGCACGAATATTTTCTCGCCCATATCCTGCAAGCGGTTGCGTATCTTACGCTTTATGCAGACATCGGATATCTCGCCGAGACCGTCGTAATTCTCGCGCGGACGGTTGCCGTTGAGCGGGTCGCCGTTAGGGTTAGCGTTCTTAGCGGTTATGAGCAGGGTAAAATCAATCTTGTTCTGTAAAACTCCCATTATTCTTCCTCCTTATGATTTAATTCATCATCAAGCAAAACGCTATAATGATGATATCCTATGAGATACAGTGAAGAAAGCTTGCTGTTATCTTCAAAATCCTCAACAGACATTTTTTCCATTATCGCATTAAAATGCTTAGTATAGCATTTCATTATCCATTCTTTTTTCTCAAGATATGGTTCAATTCTTTCTTCAATAATTTTCCATATTTGACTCGGACGCTGAGAAAATGCGTTCCAATATCTTCTCGCATTAGTCGGGCGGTACTCACCTTTTTGGTAAGTCATCATTTCAGCCTTATCAGCAATAGCCAGCAGGCAGCCGAAAAGGTAGCTTCTGTCGGTTATATTCGGGTCGTAAGCCATTGAAACATCTCCTTTTCTGTCAATTATTTGTTTTCTTATCATTCCGCAGGCTGCTTCGAGCACGCTGCGGTGATTGTAGCCGTTTTCATATGCAAGCGGATTCGACGCCTTCTGATACAGCGAATAAACTATATCATCGGGCAGCTTTGCGCCGTTAGTAACACAGTTAAGCAGCCTCATGACATTGTCACGCATGAGCTTCTTGTCGCAGTCGATAAAAGCTCCCTGCTCAGTTCCAAAGGCAAATCTGATGATATCATATACGCTGAACGAGTTTATCATTTTCTTTTTCAACTTGCCGCTGAATCTGAGCCATGCCGTTTCCGAATGCCATTTCTCAATATTTGCAAGATACTGCGAAGCTTCAAGTTCTGAGTACATTGATATATTGATTCTGCCTGTAGTAGCGGCATCAAGACCCATTACCATTACTTTGGTATTCAGTTCCAGCCTTTCCCTCACGCCGAATATCCGCTTTTTGAGCATATCCATATACAAAGGCATAGTAGACGGTATCTCGGCATCACTCTCATCAGGCAGTTCATCAAAAATTGAATCTTCATCTTCTTCAACAGGCTGTGCTTCAATTTCATCTTCATTAATGAAGCTTCTTGTAAAATCAGGGATCTCCTGCATAGCGCTTGCCTAGACTATGACAGTTAACGAATCAATGTTTTTTCCCTGCTTTTCTCTTAGCCAGCGGAGGGCATTGTGTATTTTCTGAGAATACTCATATCCGACCGAAACCGCCTCTTCCTTATTGGCGAATCTTCCTCTGTAGGTAAAACCGCTCTCGTCGTTCGTAGATATTATTTTAGCCTTGTCGCCGCTGTTCCTTATTTTTGACGGGTGCTTGTATGTAGAAGGCACATATTCGCCCGAAGCATAGCAAAGCTGCTTCTCGCCCATAAGGCTGCTGTTGAAGGCGATGAAGGCTTTTTGAAAAGCCTTGTCCTTCCATGTTTCGACAGAACCTTTATCCGTATTGATAATGATTCGGACAAAGCTGTCCTCCTGCGTGATACCCGCTATTTTTTCTCCTGCGGCGAGCTTTCCTGTTGCATCATCAGTTTTCAATACCCCCGTTTTAATCAGGTCGTACATAAGGCATTTCTTATCAAGATAGGCATAGAGCGCCCTGACAAATGGGTGAGTATATTCGCTCGCGAGCCAGCTTCTGAGCTGATTCATATAGTTGATATAATAGGCGGAGTTATCGGATTTTTTACCCGCTGCATATTCGCCGTAGTCGCCTGCGATGTAGACGAGCTTGTCCGCAAATGGCATTGGATTTATACCGTTTCCCCTTGCGCCTGAATCTTCTGTTACGGGTATTACCGTTACTGCGTCCTTTTTTTCAACAGTCCTTGCTCCCTTGAAATTGCCGTCAAGGTCTAAGGTAAGCTCTATTTGTGCGTTAGCTGTCGAATGTGCAACAGGCAGCATAACAGGCTCATTTTCACCGAATTCGCGTCCGCTGTTATACTCGTATATCTGGTATAATTCGTCAGTCCAGCTCACCGATACCACCTCCGACAAATTCATCAAGCCCCGTAAAGTTGTCATATGCTTCTCCGAAAGGCTTGACGGGCATTTTCCTGATATGGCGCTTCAGCTCGCATTTCTCGGGGCGAATGAAGTCGATGACCCCGTTTACCATGACGGGCTGCCATAGACGGACTGTGAGCTGTCCTTTATCATCGTCATTAACCGCTTCATCGGCGTAGGTTATGCCGTGATACATCAGCCCGTAGGGCATAGTGCCGCAGCTGTCGTAAGCGCCCGCGCTTTCGCCGAAAACACAGGGCTCAACGTAGCCCTGACACTCCCTTGTGCCGAGGAAGATATCTCGCCTCCCGCCGCGCTCTATCATGCGCTTTGCGATGTTGTGATGCTTGTTTTCGTTTCTGTCCTTTTCAAGCTCGGGACGGTTCATATTCCACTCGAAATGCGCCCTGACCTGATAGTACACATCCTCGAGATAGGTATAATATGCAAGGTCGTTTCCGCCGCCGTACTTTATCGGACGAATGCCCTTTCTTGCCGTGCGTATGGGATTCATTATCCTCACACTGTCGACCACCCAAATCATGGTGGGTTTCCAGTAGATACTGTGAAGAATGCCCTTCAAAGCCTCATAGGTGGGGATAGGGTAGCTCGACTTCTCGCCTCCCGCCCTTGTGAGGATATCCGCGAACAATGCATAGCGTCCGCGGACAGCAAATTCCACGGTGTTTCTGTAGATTTCCTTTGACATTCATCTGCCTCCTTTCAGAATATCAATACTTCTTTTTCAACCCCGTCAATATTGACGCCAAATTCCGTGTTGTAATATGCCTTGTCGAGCACGACTGCCCCGCATAGGAGCTGCCGCAGAGCGCCACTATCATACAGCTTCCGCTCAGTTCCACTGTAAACGCTGACCATAAACTTCTGCGCCTTTCTCAGCAGAAGTGCAGTGTCCTCGGAATCGCTTTCCAGCCTGCGGATAAGCTGCTCAGCTTCGTCATTGTACGGTACTAATACGTCGTGAGTATTATCATCTATGACCTTGAAAAGTGTGCCAGCTGTCTTGAAAGCCTGAGACTCATATCTGCTGCAGGTTTTGGGTTCAGGCAGCATTTCATACCTGTTCCTATTCAGTGAAAGATAATTCAGAATCGTTTCATTTTCAGGCACGGAATATGAGAGCGTATCCTTTTCTCTTCTGTACAGCATACGGAAATAATCTGAGACTGCTTCGGGTGAGGAAATATCGTCATATTTGCCGCTTTCAGCCATTAGCTGAGTTATATCCTGAGCGACTGATATCTCACGCAGACTGCCAAGCTTTTCTTCCTTCAGCTTGATAAGGTATACGGAACAGGTATCGGCATTTTCACCGTGTCTGTTGCAGCGTCCTGCTGCCTGCACAGCATTGTCCAGTCCTGCAAGAGAACGTACCACACATCTGAACGAAATATCAACGCCTGCTTCAATAAGCTGTGTAGTCACGCATATCACAGGCTTTTCCTCAGCGAGGAGAGAACGAATCAAGTCTATGCTCTCGCGCCTGTGCTGAGGACACATATTCGTGCTGAGATGTATGACTTCAGTTTTATCTTCGCACTTATCTTTTATGAGACTATACAGATTCAGGGCAGCAGCTTTTGTATTTACGATTACCAGAAGGTTTCCTGATGCCTCAAATCTTTGACAGCAAAAATCGGCGGCTTCCTCATAAGAATAACCGTAAGGGTCAATATGTGGAATTATATCAGTTCGCCTGAAAACCTTAAAATCCATGCTGTAGTCACCCGTCATACTGTCGTTTTCATCAATTATCATCGGGTGGCGAACATCGTCGGTTATCGGCTGAGTTGCCGTACAAAGAACTACAGCAGCTCCGCAGATATGTGACAGAAAATTCACGGCAAGGTCAAACATATTCAAACACCTCAGCGGAAGCGACTGAACCTCATCAATGATCATCACTGATTTGGCAAGTCGATGGAAACGCCGTACAGAAGATGTTTTGCCGAGAAACATCGAGTTCAGCAGTTGTACCATAGTCGCTGCGATAACAGGCTTGTCCCAGCGCTCTGTATGGAGCTCATAATCGAGAAGCTCCTCATTATCGTCTGATTTTTCGGCAAGAGCGTTTGAATGGTGCTCAATGAAATTATCCTCACCGACAATACCACGTATCTCAGCACTGTTTTGTTCGAGTATCGACATAAACGGAGCAGCATACATAATCCGTTTCATTCCGTGTTTAATGCAGTATTCAATGGCAAAGCGCAGTGAAGACAGTGTTTTACCGCCTCCTGTGGGAACAATTAGCCTGCATATCCGCACGTCGTTGACCGCAAAGTCTCTGCACCGCTCGGATATGCTCTGCCTTTGAACAGAAATGGGGTCAGTCCTGTCTGCAAATCCGCTCAGCTTTTGCTCCATATTGCAGCGAATCGTCTGCCAAAGTTCCCTATCCGCTGATTCTTCACGTATATCTATATTGCTCATAAAAGAAGCGGTATCAGTTCTGTCAGCGTCTATCAGAGCTGATTCTATCATACGTTCAAGCATTCCCATATAGAAAGCGGCTTCTTCTTGTTTTTGAGCTATACCTTTTATCTTTAGCCTCAGAGCTTTATATTCACCGTCAGCTTTAATCAGCAACTCATGTAGCTCGTCTTTTGATATGACCTGTTCAATATTGCTTTTTATCTCATCATAGTTTTTGTCATTTGTAATACGTTCCTTGAAGTAATCTCTACAGTTTTCGCCGATCCAGTCATGTAGACCGTGATGAGAGATTATTACTCTTGCTATAAGTCTGGCAGTTCCTATAAATTCTTTATCGGCAGTTTCTGTGATAAATCTTGCTCCCGCGTAACTATGGTCGATTTCACCGCGCGAAAAACCAGAATCGCCCCTGATATATCTGTCAAAATCGGAGCACAGCTTGCCTGCATCATGCAACAGACCTGCAAGCTTTCCGAGGTTTTCAGCATTGAAATGTTTGCAGTACAGCGCACAAATTTCTGATGTGTTTCTGCAATGTTCCATTACTGATTGTTCTCTTGTCTTATTTGAAGAAATGTGTGCAGCAAACAATGTATGTACACCTCTTTTTTATAATTCTATAGCAATATTATATAACAATGGTCCCATCTTGTCAATAAGTTTTATCAATAATTGTACAATTAGGATAAAATAAAATCTAATGTGTAAGATGAAGTATAATAGGCTCTTATGGAAAGACCATTCTCGGCGATACAGTACCACCTATAAAGCAGAAATCATTCTATTTATCAGCAGTTCCATCCAAAGCAGCATTTCTGTTTGGTTTTTGAAAAAAGATTTCGTGATTCTGCTTCAAGAGAGTTCTGCGCTCGAAGAGCAGATGAAAAACATTGCTGAAGTAGCTGACTTGATGTCGTATTCCTCAAGCAGCATTCCTATGATGTTCTTCTTTCCCTCGCTCATCGGTTCTCTTTTTCTTCTTGCCATAAAAAATCAGCCTCCTGTGATATTATTTCTATTTTATCACAGTTGACTGTTTTTTTACAGACTTTTTTCAGAGGCTCCTTTTATTTGCAGGTCTGGTTTTATTATTTATATTCTACCAGATTTTTGGGTGTTTGTCGACTGCTCTTTCAGTATAACACTTCACTGCTATATCAGCGCCGCACTTTTAAGGGAGCTTTTATAACAACAGACAGCTACATTAACATTGCGGATTCAGTGATATGGCAACGACAAGAATATCAATTATCATTATACCTGACATAAAAAACTCCTATGGGTAATAATATCCATAGGAGTTCAATTTTTAAATAATTATATCATGCCACATTCTTATCCGGACAAAGGAATTGTTCAAAGCTTTCCTTACCGCTGTTTGAAAGATATGAATAGTATCTGAGGATATTTGATTCGTCGACAGAGTTTATGGAATCTTCAATCCTACTGTGCTCTGCCCTGTTTGCGTCTGTCCTTCTCCGGATGTCTGCGATAGTATTCCTGCTTATCCTTATACATACGCTCATCGGCAATATGCATCTCCTTGCGAATATCAAAACTACCCGCAGCATAAACCGTACCGATTGCAAAGCTAACATCAGGTGTATGATCCATGAGAGTACGAAGCTGTTTTACATATTTATCCAGTTCTTCCTCTGTAATATCCGGACAGAATACCACAAACTCATCTCCGCCGGCACGGTATATCTCATAATCCCCGAACGCAAGTTTCAGAATTGAACTGGCTCTTACCAGAAGCTTATCGCCTGCCTCATGTCCCTCATCATCATTGACAGTTTTCAGTCCGTTCAGATCCGCAAAAACGATTCCCAACGCAGCAGGGCACGCTTCTTCACCTGAAACAAGCATATCCACGCGATCATTCATGGCATTCCGATTGCTGACCTGAGTGAGTCCGTCAACAGAACTCTTGAACTCCAGACGGGCAATCAGCTGATGATTGGCAATCACCGAGGAAATCAGGAAGGTGGTTAGTTCCAGCGTTTCCTTGATCTGCATGATCTTTGATGCATCAAAATTTGCAGCCCAGATGAAGCCGACAAGTGTCTCATGATTGCGAACTGCATACAGGATAATATTATGAATATCGTGTATTCGCAAAGACTCATACCACACCGGATCACGTTCTGCAATGACACCAAGATCATCAAGCAGCAAGCAATCGCTGCCGTCCAGGTCTTTTTCCCACGCCATTGCAATCTCAAACGGAGTACGGTCCATTTCGGCAGAGAAAGTATTCAGATACTCGCGATGTGCACCTTCCGCATTAATGAAATTGCACCGCTGGCTGGAAATATCAACGGTATATAAAGCGCAGCGTTCCGCACCGCACACTTTCTGGATTTCACCAACTGCCGCTGCCATTGCCTGATGAAAATTAGGGGTTTCATGTAATTTCAGGCTGACATTCATTACGGCAGCAGTTACGCCCTCAGAATGCTGGGACATATACTCTGTATCCGGATGATCGGAACGGGTCGTCATGTACAGGCAGTATGCAGTTCTCGGTGATGTATTGGGTTCTCCCCTCTCATTGAGGATATTTCCCTCCTCATCCAACGGAAGGTAAAAGCCCTTGATCCAGATCCCGAATGCATTCACATAGGAATACAAGGGTTCATTATTGACCGCACTTCTGTAAATGAAGTTTTCCAGATTGATCTCTGTGAAATATTTTCGCAGCGGAACGCCGGGATAGAACGCTGGTGCATCAGGATAAACATTAAACATCATATCGTTCAGGTCATTGATTGCCATAATGCGAATCTCACTGTAACTTCCGTCAGGAAGGATATCGAAAGCATATACTCCTGCAATGATCTTGAATTTGTTTACGATTTTCTGTAAATCCATATCAAAACCTCCTGTTCATGTACAAGATTTCTTTCAAGCCTCACACAATTTTGTTTGTCAGCGTGAGACAGTTTCTCAAATTGTAAATTCAGAATTGATCATACTACAATTATACCACAATACATCTAAAAATTCAACCACTTCCACATTAATTTTTATCTCAATAGTCATAAATAATTCATCTTTAAGTATAACAGTACTAATAATATACAATCTGTAGAATCACTATCCTGATAAGCATAAAAGAAAGCGCCGGCATTATGCCGGCGCGTTAGCTTGTCACATTAAGAACATTATTTTGTTTTATCACTATGTCTGTATTACAATTCCTTATTAACTTCCGTCCCATGCAATACTGCATTGATATCAGTGACAATAAGGCGTATATCGGAAATATTCTGATTTACAGCTTCTGTGTTTTCAGTGGTATTCTTAACATTATCATTTAGATCGTCGAAAGCAGCATCTGCATTTTCGAGTATCTGCACAAGAGAAGTAAGACCTTCCTTATCCATTGTCTGCGTATTGTTGCAGAATTCAATAACATTGTTCAAAAGGTCATGTACATCGTTCTTGCGGTTATCGGTCGCATTGGTAGCCTCGCTGATCTCGTTCATGCTGCGCGCGATATCGTCGACATCTGCGCAGAGCTGATCAATCTTCTCGTTCTGTTTTATGATCGACGACTGCTGAGACTTAAGAACGGATTTTGCGTGTAAGATGCAGTTCTCAGGCACATTGATACCGCGGTATATGGCAGTTGCCATAGCCTTGCACGAAGAATATCCACAGGCGTGGCAGTTGAAATTCTTATCTGCCTCGGTATATTTACCTATAGAATGGAAAACAGGCTCAAGCTCTTCAAGCGAAGGTTCGTAAGACGGCTCAAACTGTCTGTACTTGCGAATGAAATCCTCAAGCATAAGCTCTTCGTCAAAGCGTTTCAATATCTTATCCTCGCTTGCGCGGAAGAAACCTCCTTTGATTTTTCTACGTCCGCTTGCTTCTTTTTCAACATTGTTCATAGTCTGCATGATATCGAAGAGTGTCCGCTGTGAACCTGCTCCTGCACCTACATTGCAGCCGAACTCACATGAAAGAACGTCAAACACCTTTGGCTTTTGGCTCTCGGCTAGTTTTACGTACATATCAAGCTCAGGGTAGACTTTGTGAACGCCCTCGGAGTTTACGATATCAATTTCGGGATCATGCAGCAGGAGATTGTCGCGGAGTCCGCCGGGTTTCGGGTAAATAGCACCCATTTGTCCCTGTTCACCGTCGAAATTATAAGCCAGATCGTCGTTATTATCTATAAGGATACGGATATCGTTCTCATTAAAATAATCCATCATTTTCTGGAACGTTACATTAAAATCGACGAACATGGTTTCGGTGAATTCGTTTTTCTTCGCAACACAAGGCGAAAGTACAGCGATTCTGTTTGTCATTCTGAGATAGCGTCTGATATATATAGCCGTGCAGAGTATCGGACTCTGGATAGGCGAAAGATTCTTCAGGATCGACGGCTGATATGTCTCGATATACTTGACTATAGCGGCACACGGCTGAGTTATTATATTTCCCACAATGCCTTTCTGAAGAGCACGGATATGAGCCCATGTGCATATATCGGCGCCGAAAGAAACATCATAGACCATACACCCCTGATTACGGAACCAATTCAGAATATTCTTCCATTTTTTGGGGAACACGGTTTTTATCGAAGGTGTTGCCAGAACGATAAGCTTTTCCTTTTTCTTGATAGCGTCCATAACTTCCGCTGTGTCGTCGATATAATCGCGTGCACCATGCAGACAGCTTCGTACACACTCACCACACGCGATACAGCGTTCGGAGTTGACTGTTGTAACAAATCTTCCGTCCTCCAGCATCTTGGTTATATTTGCTTCAGGAGCTGGACATGAACGGATACAGGCATTACAGCCGACACATTTTTTAGAGTTTACGGTAATGATCTCACTCATTGCTATAATTTCCTTTCTTCAATAAGCTGCATTCAGCAACTATCAATCCCATATATATCGCTATATAACTTACATATACTAATTGTATATTACATATTATATTATACATATAATTATAAATTTGTCAATACCATTATTATTTTTTTCAATATAGTATTATTCAGATTTACTTCAATAATGGGATTCGGGAAAGAAAATATAATTTGTAAATAAAATAAATTATGTTAAATTCACTTGAAACTGTACCGAAAATATACGTTACAGTGAAAACTTCCATGACCTCGCGGAAACATAAAAAGGTCAGAACACTTCGTTCTGACCTCTGTTTTTGTATCATATTGTTTTTTTATCGTTACTATGCTCCCAAGTATAAACACAAATGAGTACAGTCACAGCAAGATTATCTCCTGCTTTTCAGCGTCTACATGAGCTTTTGCACCATACGGCAGTATAACTCTCGGTGTTGCATGACCGATGTTCACGTTGTACAGTATCGGAAGTTCAGAGTTTCCGACACCCTCGCGCCATACGTCTTTATACTCTTCATAATACTTCTCGTCTATCGGCTTTCCCACGATTATTCCATTCAGTTTCTCAAAAACTCCCTC
>Ga0256407_10011833_pt1 | contig 11994 bp, 9 predicted proteins | sample RumenRJG_04DNA_FD_193489 | JGI IMG/M metagenome (GOLD analysis project Ga0256407, IMG submission 193489) | Bovine rumen microbial communities from Lethbridge, Alberta, Canada - RJG_04 | ecosystem: Host-associated > Mammals > Digestive system > Stomach > Rumen | place: Canada: Alberta | collected... | reverse complement strand
TTTAAAATTTTTATATTATACTTTCAATTATTATATATAAAGATATGTTTTAAATTGAAAACAAAATTTTAAATTATTATATAAATAAGAATATATTTTTTATTTTAATCAGGCAGTATGAATACTTAACTCTCAATTAAAATCAAGTTAATAATTATTATTTCATCATTATAAAAAATAATAATAATAAAAAATTTAATTCTTTTGATTCAAATATAAAAATATTTTTATGGAAATATGATTATTTATTTTGTAAATGTTCAAGTAATTTATATAAAACAAGAGTAATTCCTTCTTCATCTTGAGGATGATTTAAATTATTATTATGATAATTACTATTTAAATCATCATCTTTAACATCATCTAAATCTTCATCTTCTTCTTTAATAACATTTAACTCTTCTTTTTTTTTATTTTCTTCTTCAATTTTATCTTGAATTTTATTTTTTAATTTCTCAGATAACCAACTTAAAAAAGTATCAACTGCAAGACTTGAACAACCTAATTTTTTCATTTTATCTAAATAAATTTTAACTTCTTTTCTACTTTTACATCTACTAATTGCTCTACTTAATTTTTCAATTAAATAATTATAAGTTATATCTAAATCAATTAAAATTTCATAATCTATATTTCCTAAATCACAATCTCTAATTTTATTAACTAATTCAATACTCTCATCAAATTTTTCATTATCAATTAATACTTTTAAATTTTCTGATTGTTCTTCTAACCATTTTTTTCCTTTTTCTTTTGGATGTAAAAAATCTTCTAAATCGAAATTTTCTTCTATAAAATCCATATCACCAACTGGTTCAAATTTATAAATATTTGATTCATTATTATTATTATTTTCATCATTATCATCTTTTGTTTCTTTTAAATATTTACTGTAATTAAATGAAAAACTTTCAACATCTTTTCTTAAATTTTGTATTAAATTTGAATATTCTTTTTCTGCTTCCATAGCATTTGAAATATTTTTATCTATTTTATCTACATATTTTCCTATTGAAATAAATGTTTCATAATTATTTAATAATATATCTACAAATTTTTCTGATGAATTTTTATATAATTTTTCTGTATTTTTTAACATGCTTTTAACATCTTTTAATCTTTGTTCTTTATGATCAAATGCAAATGATTTTTCTAATAAGGAATCTTCTATGAATTTATCTGGTGAAAAATTATCTCCTCCAAATTTATCTATTTCATCTAAGTTTTCTAATATTAATGATTGTCTCATTTTTAAATTTATGTTTATTTAAATTAATTTCACTTAAAAAAATAAAAAAAATAAATATTAAATAAATACATTTATTATTAAATTGCATTTTTTTTTTCTTTTTTCACATTTTTAAAAAATTATGATTTTTCTTCTTCATTTGATAATAAATTATAATCATCAATTACACTATTTACAAATTTATAATTAAATATATTAAAATATAATTCATTCATTGTATTTGCATTCCATGCACCATCTTCTCTTATATTTATTTTATATAATTCTTCAATATTTTTATTTCTTCCTTTTTCTAATTTTTTTAATTTTTTTGACCAATGAATTCCTTCTTCATTCATTTTATCATATAAATCAAAATTACTATTTTTATTTAAATTTTTATTTGTTATTATTTTTGTATTTTTATTTATTTTTGGGTTTGGTTTAATTTTATTATTATTTTTATTATTTTTGTTAATAAATATTCTATAATTTAATTTTGGGACTGATGATGATTTTTTTAATTCTTTTTTTTTTAATATTGGAAAATATTTTGATAAAATTGGTTTTAAAAAATGTCTAATTTGTGAGTCATCATTTATTCTTTGAGTAACTGATAATTTATTGTAATTAAAACCTTCATTAATTAATTGGGAAATTTTATTGATTTGAATTCTTGAAGTTTCATCTTTTGATATTGTTTTATTCTCTTTTAATTGTTCTATATTTTTATTTTTCCTTTTTTCCCATATCATTTCTTTATAATAAAAATCATTATTTTTCTTTGATATATTTTTTTTTAATATTATATTAGCGGAATTATTTCTATTGGATATTATATTATTTTTTTCTAAATGATTATAAAATGTTTTAAACTTTTTTTTTCCTGATTTGATATCTTTTACTCTATTATCTTCATATAATGGTTTTTTATTTATTTTATTATATAAATTTTTTGAACTTGTTGATATAAATGGTTTTGATTTCATATTTAACATTTCTTTATTAAAATTTTCAGCTCTCATTTTTTCTAAATGATATTGTCTTTTTTTTTCATGTTCTTTTGCTCTTTTTATAAAATCATTTTCAGATATTTTCTTATTATAATTAAAATTAATTGACAATTTTTTATTTTTTGAAGTTATATTATTTTCATCAAATAATAAATAATTATCATTTTTTATTTCAGTAATATTTTTTGTTTTATTATTATTATTATTATTATTATTATTATTATTATTATTATTATTATTATTATTATTATTATTATTATTATTATTATTATTATTATTATTATTATTATTATTACTATTATTATTATGTTTTGGTTTTTGTGTAATATTTATTAATTTTTTTAAACAATTTGGATTTTTTTTTTCTGAATTTCTTTTAGTACTAATATTAAAATTGAAAATAATATTTTTTTGATTATCATCAATTGAATTTTTGAATGAATTTTCTAAACCAAATTTTGAATTATTTATAGTATTCAAAGAATCAACAACTTTATCAATTCTTGAAATATTATTTTTATTTTCATCTTTAATATAAGATAATTCTTTTTGACTTATATTATCTTTTTGATTTGAATTATTTTCATAATTAAAATCAAATTCTAAAATTGGAGTTTTAGGATTCATAAATTTTGATTGTCTTCTATTTGTATTTTTAGAATCTGACATTGACATTATTATACTATTTTTTGGTTGATTATTATTGATACTTTTAGAAATTGAATTTTTTCTTTGTTTTATATAATCTTTTTCTCTAATTGTTGCATTTATTAATGAAAATAAATCTTCTTTTTTTCTTTCAGTTTCAACTGATTTATTTATCTTTTTATTTTTCCTATATTTTAAGGCATAATAAATTTTAGTAAAATTTTTTGTATTATCTACTAATGTTTCTCTATTCTTATCATTTACACTTTCATCTTCTTCATTTGAACTTATAATTTCATCAATAGGAAATTCATTTGACATTTCTTTTTTATATTTTTAATTGTGTTAAAAATTAAGTTAAATTATTTAATGCTTTATTAAAAAATTTTCTATATATTTAATATGTGAATCATATAAATTTTTATTTTCTATTAATTCAATTCCCTCTTTAGTTAACCATTTAGGTAATTTTTTTATAATTTTTTCTTTTTTAAATCTTATATCAGTAAAAATAATAATTGAATAATCATTATAATGTCTAATACTTCTTCCAATAGTTTGATTTATACTTTTAATACAATTATTTTCATAATAATCATTTTCATATCCATTTTCTTTTGATATTTTTTCATGATATTTTATTTTTTCTCTTATTTCAATTGATTTAATATTAGAATAAGGCATTCCAACAATAATTAAAATCCTACATAAATCATCATTAAAATTAATTCCTTCACTTAATTTTCCTCCCATAACTGCAAAAATAATTGAATTCTTTTTCTTATTTAATATATTTTCTTTATATAAAGAAAAAATATCTTTAGATGTATTTTCTTCATAAAAAATATAATCTTTTGATAAAATATTTTTTTCATTATTATATTTAATTACTCTATTCATAAAATCATAACTTGGAAAAAAAATTCCAATTCCTTTTCCTTTAAAATTCTTTTCTAATAATTCATAATAATTTTTAATATATAATAATAAATTATTAATATTCCTTATTCCATTTTTTTTCATATTTTCAAAGGTAAAAATAAATGGTTCATTATTTGCATAAATATCTTTACTTAAAATAAATCCTTTAACATTACCATTTGGAATTATATGATCTCCTTCAAATGAAATTATATTTTCTTTATTTATATTTTTACCAAATAAAGAATAAAAGTCTTCAAAAGGTTTCATTGTTCCTCCTGCAAAAATTACTAATTTTGCTTCTGTAATTAATGAAGAGAATTCTCTTATCGGATTCAACATTAAAAATTTTAATTTTAAATTTTCTTTTTCATATATTAAAATACCATCAGAATCTATATTTGTTAATCCATATAGAAATATTGATAATTTTGATAAAGGATTTGAAGAAATATATAAATTGTATAAATTTCTTAATTTAATATTTAATTCTTTTTCTTTATTATAAATCATTTGTGTTTTAATTAAATTTATTATTTTTGATATTGTTGATTCTTCTTTTTCTATTTGTAAATATTTTTCATATGTCCATTGAATTTTATTTTCCAATTTTGATTCATCTATAAATTTAATTAATTTAAATATATCATAATTATTTGCTTTTGTTTCTAAATAGAAATCACTTAATTGAATTACTTTTTCATTTATTATTTCATTATTTTTTTCTTGTTGATTTAACCATAAAAGTAAATTATTACATATTTTAATTAATTGTTTTAAATTTAAATTATTATTTGATTTTAATCTATTTGAATATTTATCAAAATAAATAATAATTCCAAAACAAACAGAAAAAATTTCCTGATAACAAATATCAATATTAGAACAATTTAAAACACTTTCAATAATATTATGAGCTTCATCAAAAATAATAATTTTATTATTAATATCAATTTCTAAATTATTTCTAATTCTTTTATTAATTAAATTATTATAAGGTAAAATAACAAAATCACTTTGTTTAATAGAATTTTTACATGAATAATAAGGACAAGAATTAATTTCTTCAGATAATTTAAATAAATCTTCAATATCTTTTATATCAATTAATATTTCTCTTGAGCATAATTCTTCAACATTATTTGAATGATATATACATTTTGTTTTTGATTCACTATTTATTTCATTACATTTATTATTTATATATGACAAATTATTTTTTCCATTATTTATTGTTTTATTTATACATAAAAATTTCCTTGATGCTAAAAATGAAAATGAAAAATCAAATTGAGTTTTATATTTTTCATTCACATAATTTCTAATTTTTTTTCCTTCATTTATTACTTGAAATATTTGTGAGTGTGTACGTGTACAAAAAAAAATTTGATTTGGATTTGAAATTATTTCTTTTTTAATATTCTCTTCATAATCAATTAACATTTTATTATCTTCATTTTTATTTCTTTTTAAATTACTTGTTATCTTATTTAATATTAAATCAACTTTATTTGAAATATTACTTTCTTTTTTATTATTACATTTATTTTTACCAAAATCATTAAACCAATCATCTTCATTTTCATCAAAGTTATCTTTTTTATTAATATTATTTTTTATTTTTGATAAATATTTCATTGCAGTTCCCAATAACATTAAAGTTTTTCCAGTTCCAGTTGGACTTTCCATTAATAAAATTTTAATTTTATTATTTTCATTTAATCCATTACATAAACCCTCATATAAAAAATCCATAAACTTAATTTGAGCATTATACATTTCATAAGGAAAATAACAAATTTCACTTTTAAAATTTTCACTTTCTTTTTTTTCCATTTAAAAAAAATTTACAAAAAAAAAAATATTAAAAAAAAAAAATAAAAAAAAAAAAAAAAAAAAAATAAAAAAAAAAAAAAAAAAAAATGAACATCCCTAATTTCCCAAATAACTTCCATCCAACATTTAACACATTTCTTCAAAACAAACCTCAAAATGAAATAAATCAAGAAGAAAATTTAGATTTCCAAACAGAAATATTAAACATAACAAAAATAAAAGAAGGATTATATTTAGGAGATCAAATAGCAGGAACAAATTTAGATGTAGTAATACAATTTAAATTAACTCATATGATAAATTCAACAGGAAAACAAATAATAAATGCATGGGAAACAATAGGAATAAAATATTTAACTTTAAATTGGGAAGAAAGTCAAAATCAAAATTTATTTGATTCTCTTGATGAAATATCAAATAAAATTTTTGATTTTATTGAAGATTCTTTTATAAGAGGAGAAGGACTTTTAGTTTATTCTTTAAAAGGACAAAATCGATGTTGTATTGTTATTATTATTTATTTAATGAAAAAATATAAATGGCCTTTAAATAAATGTTTAGAATTTTTAAGAAATAGAAAACAAGATATTAATATTCCTAATTTTTTTATGGAACAATTAAAAAATTTTGAAAGAAGAATGATAAAAAGAGGAGAAGGTATTATTAATATACCTTGGTCTGAGGATAATTTAAATTCAAGTGATGAAAAATTAATGAGAAATACTTATGTTAATGGATTAAAAAATGATGTTAATAATGCTAAAATTATTCCTAGTGATTTAAAAAAAAAAAAACATATTGGATGGGCTGATTGTAGTAATATTAAGAAATGTAGTTTAGAAATTGTTAATTTAAATAAAGATTTGTTTTTTAAGAAAGATATTAAAAATATTGTTTCTCATATTAAAATGAAACCTAGTAAAAGTTGCGTTAAGGGAAATAAGAAAAATAATTTAGAGAATTTTAATTATGAAGAAGAGGAATTTAATAAAAAATTAGATGGGAGAAGTGGGAGTTTTAGTCAAGTGATAAATAATAAATTTAAAGATGAAAATAATGTTTTTATAAATATTAAAACTATTAATAATAATAATAATCAAATTAATAATAATATGAATAGTAATAATTATCAAGGTAATAGGTTAAAAAATGATAATGTTGATATAAAAAATAATTTTATGAAAAATAATAATAATACTAAAAGTATAAATAATAATAATTTTGATAATTCTATGCCAATTAATAAATTAAATGCAGGTAATATAATGCAAAAAGAAAATATTAATTTAAATAATAATTATATTAAAAATATAAGTTTTTCCAATTCATTACAACCATCTTTACAAAAAAATAATATAAAAAATTCAAATATTATTTATAATAATAATTTTAATAAAGATAATGATGATATTCATAGTATGCCTTTTAGTTATACTTTAATGAATCCTTTACAAAATAATACAATGAATAATAATAATTTTAATCAAAAAAATATTCATAATAATTTTCAACAAAATAATAATTTGAATCATAATGATTTAATAAGAAATAATAATAATTTCAATAATACATATTCAGGTCAACAACAAAGAATATCATCATCAATAAATGAAAATAATCAAAATATGATTAATTTTGAAGGTAATTATAATATAGGAAGTATAAATTCATTAAATCCAGCAAATATAAAAAATTATTTACAAATGAAAGAAAATAATATAACAAATAATCAAAATAATAATGATAGAGCAAAAATTATATATGCAGAAAAATATGAACAAATAGTGAACAATAATATTCAAAATATTATAATTAATCAAGATTCAAATAAACAAGAAATGAAAAGTATAAAAAAAATAAAAACTGAAAATATACCATATAACAATAATATTGACTCAGAAATTGGTCCTATTCCAAATATTAATTTTAATCAAACATCAACTTCAATAAATATGATAAATAGTCAAAATGACTATTATAATAATTATAATATTAATAATAAAATGATTAAAAGTGAAAATATAAAACAACAAAATAAAAAAATCCCAAAAAATAATGAAAATCAAAAAAATCCAATCAATTATAATAATTTCAATATGACAAAATTTGATTATAAAAATGATAAAATATTAATGAATCCAGAATTAAAAGACAATAAAATTTTCAAAGTAAGTGATTATACAAATACAAATTTAAACAAAAATAACAATTTCATGAATTACACACCAATAAATAGACAACAAGAAATATATAATAATAATCCCTTAATGAAAAATAATTTCATAGAATATAATATATCCAAAAATCAAAATATAACAAAACCAATAAATAACTTTAATCCAAATTTAATGAAAAAAAATCAAAATAAACAAAACATACAAAATACAAAAAAATCAAATAACTTATACAATAGACCAAAAAGTCAAAATGGTCCAATTAAAATAAAAAATGATTACTCATTAAAAAAACCATCAACTCCAGATCAAATAAATCACATAAGGAATAATAACAATAATATAATTCAAAAATCAAAATATAATAATTTATACAATCCAATAAATCGTTCTATTTATTCAGGCTCAAAAACTCCGACTCGAAATGATAATAATATAATAAAAAATAGACCATCAACAGCACCTCAAAAAGATAAAAATAATATTTATGGTAATAATAATAATTTTAATAATAATAAATATGGAAATATTAAAAAAGGTATTAATAATAATTTTTCAGGTCCTAATAAAAGATTACCATCACCTCAAATTCATTCTAATAATATTTTGAAAACACAAAAAAATAATCCAAGGTATAGGGCACCATCACCAGTAATTAAGTCTGGGAATGTTTTTAATAATATGGGAATTGGAAATATTAAAAGAAGTTCTAATGTTATTCAGAATAAAATGTATTAAATATGTTTTTTTTCCAATTTTTTTTTCTTTTATTTTTTGAATATTTTTTTTTAGATTTTTTAATTTTTTTATATTTTTCATTTTATTTATTATTTTGAAAATTTGTTTATATTTTTAATTTTAATAATTTGATTTTTTTTTCTTATATTTTTAATTTAAATAAAATATAAAAAAAATAAAAATAAATATGTATAAAATTCTAGAATATGAAATATGTTATTGTAAAATGTGTAATGAAAAATATAATGACTCAACAGAAGAGCATAAACCTCATATTTTATCATGTGGAAATACAGTTTGTAATAATTGTATGAAAAGATTGACAGGACCAACTGCAGAAAAATGTTTCTTTGATAAAAATCATTGCCATAAAGATGATAAAACACTTCCACCAGTCAATTATGCTTTTATTGATATATTACAAGATTTTAAAAAATCATTTGAAAAAATCGAGAAAGAAGGAAGAATTCCTTTTAATAAAAGTGAATTTAAATGATTTTTTATAAAAAATCCAATGTGAATTTTTATTAAATTTTATTTTTTTATATGATTATTGAATAATTATTTTATTATTTTTAATTCAGTTGTTATCCAACTTATTTTAGTTTCAATTTTTATTTCTGATTAGCAAATTTATCAATTTTAATAAACTTCTTTTTTGTTTAAATTAATCAATATTACTAATGTTTTTTACTTTGTAATATCTCTATAAGATATTATTAATAAATAATTAATTAAATATTCAAACAATATTTTAAACTTTTATCATTTAATTTTTTTCTAATTTACTTTAATAATTAACTAAATCAAAATATTCAATTATATAATTATATTTTAATTCTAAGATCTAAGATTTTTCCATTAAGACAGAAAATAGTAAATAAAATACTATTTGGTTTATCAAAATGAAAATAAATATTTGCTTTTACGGTATTTAAATTTGGTAAAAGTAATCATCTATTAATTATAAAATTTCAATAGAATTATTTTTTCACATTCCATAATTATTTCAAATATATCTTTATGTATATTTATATGGTACCATTTTGGAATTTTAAAAAATCTATTATTCATGATAATTTATTGTTTTTTTAAGGAATAAAAACTTTAAAATTAACAATTAATAAAAATTTTTAATTATTAAATGATATAGGATATTATATTCCAAAATTAATAAAATTAAATTTAGAAGAGAGCGATGCCCCAAGTATTTTAAATATTGGAATTTCATTTCAAAATTTAATTAAATTAAATATTTCTAATTGTAAAATATAGATTTAAATGGTATTATATGTTTTAAAAAATAGAATAATTAAATGAAATAATAATAAGATTAAAGATTAAATAGATTTAGAAATATGTAATGAAATTCAAACTTTAAAATTAAGTAATAATAAAATTGAAGATAAAGATAATTTATATTTCTTATCACATGTGAAAAATTGAAAATTATTTATATAAATAGTAATATAATTGCAGATAAAATTAAAGCAAAAAATGGATTAAAAGAAATATTAAATAATAATATTCAAATTATATTAGATTAATTTTATTTTTTAAATATAAATATTATATAGCTCTATTAAATATATTTTTAATAAAATATGAATTATTTGATAAAATAATAAAATAAAATTAAAATAAAAAAAGATTTAAGATATTAAAAATAAAATTTATAAGACTAGTATATTAATTAATATTTTTTAAATAAATTATAAATTAATTTTATAACTATTATTTTTAAAATTATTTTTTCAATCAAAAATATTAAAATGGGGTGTACTGCACAAAAAAATGATAAAATAATAATAGTATCAAGAATATCTAATAGTAATTTATCTTCAACTGGTGCTTGGAAAAAAAATAATCATTTTCTTTAAAAAATCAATATTTAAATTCAATTACTAATATATTATGGGTAAAAGTAATTGATTATTTATCCTATAAAGAATAAAGAAAATAGGAAAAATAAATAGAAAATTTATTAATAAAAAATAACAATGTCTTTTACAATTTTTTAAGAAAAAAAATTGAATAATTCTAGAAATATTAATAAAAATGATAATATATTATCTTTTGATACTTTTAGTCAATTACAAAGAAATAGTATAGATATAAATTCATTTAATGATATATCAAATATATGAAAATTTAATTTTTTTTAAATAGAGGAGTGACTATTATTCATTTTTATGTAAATAGTTGAAAAAAAATATTTTTCAATAAATATATATAGCAATATAACAAATTGTTTTATTTTGATGTTATAAATTTATTATAAATCCATTAAACATATAAATTTTTTAAAATTAAGTTAAATGAATAAATTGTCAAATTTTATTTATTTATATTAATTTTTTTTAAATATGAAAAAAGTAAAAATAATCTTTTATTGAATTAATATATATATTTCTTATATAATAAATCTTATTTTTATTTAAAAAAATGTGATTTTATTATATTGTTTTATTTAAATCCATTATTGATTTTTGATCTTCATCTTCTATATTATTCTCTTTTTCCATTTCTTTTTGTTGTTGAATTTTTTGAAATCTTTCATCCATTTTTTAAAATATTTTTTTATAATGTTCATATCTATTTAAAAACCTTTTATTAGTACTTTTATTAACTAAATGTACTGAATAATGATATTTCTTATTATCTTTATCACAAAAATAAACTTGTGTTATATCATTATCAATAATAATTTTTGAATCATCTTTAAAAGTTATTGAATAACTTTATTAGAAAACTTAAGTAAAATTACTAAATCTTTCTAAAATTTTTCTAATATAAATAGCTTTATTAATATCATAATTAATACTAGATGTATTTAAATTTTTAACTTGCATATTAACATATTTTTCAAAATTAATCAAAATTTCATATTTTTGTTTAATTTCTGTAATAATATTTTTATTTTCAAAACATTTTGGTTTATTAATACCTTTTTTTTATAAAAATAATAAACATTCTCTTTCTCAATTAATTTAAATAAAGTATTTTTATCATTAAAAACATATCAAATAATATTTTCTTTATCCATCATTTTATACAAAAATCTAAAATTTTCACTATAATCAAAAATCATATCAACATAAATTAAATTCTTAATATTTTCATCATCCCCATCTTTCTTCCTTTTATGTTCTTCCTTTCCTTGACTAGTATTTAATTTATTTAAATTTTTTGTAGTTTCAAATAAATCAACATACCCTCTATTCATATCACATTTTTTCAAAGTTTTCAAAGCAAAATTCCTCATAATTTCCAAATTATTCTTATCATTTTCAAAAGACAATTATAATACATTATTAATATCTTCATTTTCATTTTTACTTTTATACATTCTAAAAAAATCAATTTTAGGTGGATTAGATAAAGTATATCTTGGCATTTCTTCAGGTAAAGGAGTTTCTTTCATAAAAGGATGAGA
>Ga0256407_10011828_pt1 | contig 11999 bp, 7 predicted proteins | sample RumenRJG_04DNA_FD_193489 | JGI IMG/M metagenome (GOLD analysis project Ga0256407, IMG submission 193489) | Bovine rumen microbial communities from Lethbridge, Alberta, Canada - RJG_04 | ecosystem: Host-associated > Mammals > Digestive system > Stomach > Rumen | place: Canada: Alberta | collected... | reverse complement strand
TTTTTCGAAGGTTGAAGCGTTTTCGACGCGTTGATACGCGATACGAAAAACTCGATAAAACATATTTGGCAATGATCCACCTTGCGCTAATATACGATTCTTTGGTTTGTTGTGTCAACACGCCCTATCTAAAAAACGAAGTCTAATACCCGACGCAGAGTCGAACCGCGGTTTTGAACTTGCTTGTCTAACGTCATAAACTACAAAATTGCCTAAAAAGAGTTTAAATTCATTGACGCCACGAAACTTTTTGTATATAAATGAAGTCAAGCATTAACCCAGCGATTGAGCATGTGTTCAGCAGCGAGTCTCGAGGCGGATTATCCAAGCAGGGCCTGTGAAGCAATCCTCATTCGCGACGTTCGAAATAGATTTTTCATTTTTGACGGAGTTTACTCATGGGTCGTTTTTTCAGTCGCAAGAGACGAGGCTTCACGCTAGTTGAACTTCTCGTCGTCATCGCTATCATCGGTATTCTTATCGGTCTTCTTCTCCCAGCGGTTCAAGCCGCGCGAGAAGCCGCGCGGCGTATGCAGTGCACCAACAACCTGAAGCAATGGGGTCTGGCGGTTCACAATTACGTCGACCAGAACAACAACTACCTGCCTCTTGGCGCCACGATGGGCGACTCGCAAAGTCGTATCGGAATCGGCACGCGTTGCACGTGGCTTCCGCGTATGTACGGCTTCATTGAACAGGCCGCGCTCGCCAATCAGTATGACTTCAAAAAGCATTTCTACCAGTATCCGAACAACCAAGAAGGCAATTCCAATCGCAACCCGATCGCCTGTGAAAGCGCCAAGTTCCCCACGCTCTACTGCCCGAGCGACAAGGTCAACAACGAAATCGGTCCTTCGCAAACGTACGGACGCGCTCGCTGCAACTACGTCGGTTGCTACGGCTACCGCGCCTACTATCACGGCGACGAGATTCCGGAGCAGCATAAGGCGCTCTACACGACGTTTGACGGCGCGTGCTTCTATTTGAGCAAGTTCGTCACGCTCTCGAACATCGTCGACGGAACCTCCAACACGTTGCTCTTCTCCGAAGTCCTTACGGTCGATTCGATCGCCGACGCCGACAAGCGCGGCGACGTCTACAACGACGAGCGCATGTCCTCCGGGTTCTCCACGTATCTGACCCCGAACTCCACGACGCCCGACGCGATGGCTTCCGGCATGTGCCCCGATATCACGGAGTCGGCGGGTAGCAAGGATAAAGCGCGTCCCTGCGTCGAAGTCGCGAGCACGGAATATTACGCGGCGCGCAGCCGTCACTCCGGCGGCGTCAACGCCGCGCTGGCGGACGGGTCCGTCAGATTCTACTCGAACACGATTTCCTCCGACGTCTGGAAGGCTCTCGGTTCGACCAAGGGCGGCGAAACCCTCGCTTCCAACTGATCTGGAACGGACATGAGGATTCGTCGGTCAACGCGACTCTCTTAACCTAAAGAAGCGTCGGTAACGCGCCGAAAACTCGCGTCTTACCGGCGCTTTTCTCACATTGCAAACTTGAAAGGTTTGTCTTATGAAAAATAAACTATTCGCTATTCTCGCGGTCGTTTGCCTCGTCTCCGTCGTTACGACGGGCTGCGACAAGGGCCCGAAAAAGGTCCCGATCACCGGAACGGTTATGGTCGGCGACGAACTCGTCGAAACCGGTTCGATTACCTTTGACCCCGTCGACGGCCAGGGGCCGAGCGACGGCGCCCGAATTCTCAACGGTCAGTTCGAAGCGGAAGTCACGACCGGCGAAAAACGCGTTAAAGCTTACGGCTCCAAAGTCGTCGGACAGGTTGAAATGGATCCCGTCCTCAACCCCGGCGTCATGAGCAACAAGTACGAAGATTTCCCCGCTAAAGTCTTCCAAGAAGAGATCACGGTCAAGATCGAAAAGAAGAATCAAGTCGTAGAAATCAAATATTCCGGAAACGGTCCCGCCAAGTGATCGAGTCTCAAACTCAGTCCGATAGGACGAACGCCCGAATCGTTAGTATCCCACGCGACGATTCGGGCGTTTTTTCTATGACGCTCGTCGATGAAACGACGCCTTTCGGAAAAATATCGAAAACAATTAACCTGTACAGGTTAAAATGACGATGTAATATAGGATACGGCGCAAAGAGAAGCGCGGCTAGTTCGATTGTTTCGATAAAGGAAAGAAAATGCTCCGAGTCTTTAATACGCTGACAAGAACGAAGGAAGAGTTTACGCCCGTCACGCCGGGCAAGGTCGGCATGTACCTTTGCGGTCCTACCGTTTACAAGCCAAGCCATATCGGGCACATGGTCGGACCGACGATTTTTGACACAATTAAACGTTATCTCGTCTATTCGGGCTACGACGTCACATGGGTCGTGAACATCACGGACGTCGACGACAAACTCATCGCGGAATCGAACGCTCGCGGGATTCCAATGAACGCCGTCGCGGATGAAATGACCGCCGATTATAAGAACAACCTCAAGGCGATGGGCGTCGACTCGATCAACGTCTTCCCGAAAGCGACCGAATACATCGGGCAGATTATCGACTTTACTCAGGAACTCATCAACAAGGGTTTCGCCTATGAATCGGAAGGAGACGTCTACTTCGACGTCGAGAAGTTCCCGGAATACGGCAAACTCAGCAACCGAACGCTCGAGCAGATGAGCGGCGAAGGAGGCGGAACCGCCGACCGCAAACGCTCCAACTTCGACTTCGCGCTCTGGAAATCCGCCAAGCCGGGCGAGCCGTCCTGGGACTCCCCGTGGGGCAAAGGGCGACCTGGTTGGCACATCGAATGCAGCGTCATGAGCGGCGCGATCCTCGGCGAGACGTTCGATATCCACGGCGGCGGGCTCGACCTCCAGTTCCCGCACCATGAGAACGAAATCGCGCAGAGCGAAGCGCGTTACGGCAAGCCGATGGCGAAATACTGGATGCACAACGGCTTGATGCAGGCGTCGAACCAAGTCGGGAAGGTCGGCGGTCGCAAGACGCGCGACGCGGACGACGGCGGCGCGAAGGAAGGCGACCTCGCGTCGCAGGAGGCGGGCAAGATCAGCAAGTCGAAGGGCGCGTCGGCGTTCCGCGATTTGCTCAAGAAATTCAAGCCGGAAAACATCCGCTTCTTCCTCCTCTCGACGCATTATCGCCGTCCGATCGACTACAGCGAGGAACGGCTCGTCGAGGTCGGCAAAGGACTAGAAGGATTCTATCGTTATTTCAAGCGCTTTGAAGGGGTTGCGGGTCAATCGTTCTACGCGCTCGACGCTCCGAAGACGCGCGCGGAAGGAGACGCGTTCGAGGCGTCCGCGCCCTTCGGCGCCGAATTCGCCGACTTCGCGGCGCAGGTCAAAGGGTTCCGAGCCAAGTTCCTCGACGCGATGGACGACGACTTCAACACGGCGGGCGGAATCGCGGTCTTCTTCGATTTCCTTCGCGCGCTCAATAAGTTCATCGAGTCAAACGCGCTCGAAACGAAGACCGGCGCCGAAACGCAGCCCGCGCGCGACGCGCTCGTCGCCGCGACCAAGGTCTTCAAAGAGCTGACGCTCACCCTCGGGCTTTTCCGAACGCCCGTCGAAGAGGAGAAGAAAGAAGACGATTCGCTCGTCGATCCGCTCATGACGCTCCTGATCGACCTGCGCCGCGCCGCAAAGAAAAACAAGGACTTTGCGACCGCCGACGCGATCCGCGACCGCCTCAAGGAACTCGGAATCGCGCTTGAAGACCGTCCCGGCGGCGTCTGCGTCTGGACCCGCGAAAGCTGACGTCTCGCCTTTTTACCGCGTCGCAAGAAGTCGATCTTCTTAAACGTTAACGAAACGCGCCGCCCGTCGAATACCGACGGACGGCGCGTTTGATTTCGGCGCGACGCTCAAGACGCGAGTTCTATCTTACCAACGCTTCCTCAAAGGTCGCCCACGCGTAGGACTCCGCCGGAATCGTAATCTCAACGACGGCCTCGCGCTTATCGTCGAGTTGGATGACAAACGGCTTGTCGAGATTCAGATCAGAATCGCCCAAACGAACGATCGCGCTCTTTTCAAGCCCTGTATAATAGAGCGGGACCGTGATTTGACGCGTAATCGTCTCCTGCGTCGGGTTGTAGAAGAACGCGAGCCCGCGCGTTTCGGCGCCGCGATCGGGATCGACGTGGAGCCAGCCGTCCCAATCGCGCCCGGTCGCGCGACGCAGATGGATCAGGTCGCCGTCGAGAATCCGGCGATTCGCCTTATAGAACGTCGTCCATTTCACGACGACCTTCTTCGTTTCCTCGCTGTCGAAAAGTCGCGGTCCGCGCCAGCACGCCTGCGTTCCCGACCCGATCAGGTTCGCAAATCGCGCGTCGTAATGCTCGAGATGATCTTTCAGCGGCTCGATCGTCGCCGCCGCGCCGCCGCCGTGATACTGGCTCAGCGGCACGAACATCCACCCCATCGACGCGGTCTTATCCCACGTTCCGTCGTACACGTTCTGACGCTCGATAATCACCTGCTCCGCGCGCGGAAGCGACCAGTTCGTCTCGCGATAGCCCATCCCGGTCTTGTTTCCGCCGACGAGGAAATAAGAGTCAGGCTGATTGACGTAAACGCCGTGAGCGCGGCACCATGTATAGAGATCCGACTGCGCGCGCCACTGCGTCCAGATCGAATCCTCTTTGCCGCGATGCCCGGGATGATTCGTCGCTTCGCAGAAGTCGCCGGGATAAGGTCCGTCGTTTTCAAACACGCCGAAATTGGCGATTTCCATAAAATCTTTGAGTCCTTGGAGATAATCCTGTCCCCAGGCGGATTGCAAGCACGGGCCGCGCCCGAAACACGGCGCCGGGTTATGAACGTTGTCGTCAAGGGTTCCCGCGTTTCGCGACGAGGTCAAGGAATAGCCGCCCAGCGCGACGTTCGCGGCGCGCGCTTCGTCGCTAAGCGTACGATAGAGTTTGCGATATTCAGGGTCCTTGCTCTCGAGATTGAACCCGGAGCCGAAACTCATAATGAAGACTTCAAAACCCGTCTCGCGACACTGTTCGATCCCGCCTCGAACCTCCTCGGGGCTCGACTTCACTTTGTGGAACATCAGGGGATTTTCCGCCGTCCACGGGGCGAGAATCCTCATCGTTCGCCGAACGGCGAGTCCTCGGCGTTCGCGCTCCATGCCGTCGAGGAGCAGTTCGTAAATCGTGTTCGATTCAAAAGGTCGCGCCTTATCGACGGTCTGCGCGGGTCCGAGTTCGGGGGAACATTCGAGAAGACACCGCGTTTTACGCTGATAGTTCACCTGCGTCAGATAGTCCGGGTCGGCCTTCAAGCGCCACGCGCGCGAATCGTCTAGGAACGACGACCTTGACATTCCGCCGTAAATGTAATCGCTCAGCAGCGCAAGGTTGTACGGGACGCTCGGCGGGGTTCCTTCGACCGAAGATTCCGGTTCGACGAGACGCAGCTCTTCGTTGACGAAGGAATCGAGCATGAAGGACGCGTCGCCTAGATTTTCGGGACAGGAGACGACGAGCTTCTTGGAGATCAACGGGGCGCCGTCGTAAATTTCATATCGAACTTCGACGTTTGGGAGCTTGGAAAGCTCGCGCTTGACGTCCGCCGGGACGGGCGCGAAAAGAGCGACGTTCTTAATGTGGACGCGGGCAAAATCTTCGTCGCGCGCCTGAGCGTTCGGGTAATCCTTTCCAAATCCGGCCTTTCCGACCTTGCCGACGCGCACGGTCTGCGGAAGCGAGGGAACGGCGACCTGTCCGACGACCGTCTTTCCAACGCCTTCTTGGCGCCCCTCGGCGACGAGCCAATACCGTTCCGCGTCGGACTGGGCGTTTTCATTCTTCACGAAAGAAACAGCGATGACGATTTCCTTGTCGCGATCGAAGGAGCCGACGAGCTTTTCGGCGCCGTCGACGCAAAGTTCATACTGGCGCGAATAAGGTCTCGCGACGACGGAAACGGTCTTGTTCGGGAAGATCAGCGCGACGCCGGGCCCCCACGAGTTGGCGCGCGTTTCGTCGCCGACGTCGAGCGCGACCTTAATCGCGGCGGCGCCGTCGAGCCAATCGCGTTCCATATATGCGCAGGTTTCGGTCGGCGCGAAGATTTCGCCCGGCTTACCCTCGTTCGCGACGGAGACGCGCGGCGAAATGTCGCTCAAATGAACGCGCCACGCCGCGTCGAGTTCTTCAAGAAACGTTTCTTCAAAGAGCTTCTCGCCCGACTCGACCGGCGCGGAAACTTTCGGAGGGGTGAAGAACAAGCTGACGCGCTTCCCTTTCGGGGGCCACGGCAGATCGCGCGAAAGCCATTCCGGACGCTTTTTATAAGGGAATCGCTCTTCGATTTCGCCCGTTTCAAACCGGTCGAACGTATACGCGCCGTCGAGCGGACGCGAGGTCTTTTTCCATTCTTCTTTCCAGTAGTTGGCGACGGGCGCGCCGATCAACCCTCCGACGGGGTATGAGTTTCCGTCGATCGTAACACGCGCTTCAGGCGCGAGGGCGCGAACCATTTCTTCTCCCGTCGCAAGATTGCGGAGCGACACGGTCGCGGCGTTCGGCGCGAGGAGAATCCGTCGTTCGACTAACCCGTTGGCGAGCGTCAGCTCCTTCGCGTCTTCGTCGAAACGTATCTCCGAAACGTAGGGACTCGGGTTAAGGAGCCAATCGGGACGCGCGGCGTCGTCCGCCAACGCGGGCGCCAGCGTCGTCGCGAGCGAAAAGAGAACGGATAGAACAAATAAGAAGCGGCGCATTATCCTTCCTGCGATTTCTAGTTGGAGCGCGACGACGAATCAGCTTCGAGATCGCTGTTTCTCAAATAATCAAAAACGAACGCGGCGACGCGACGCAAGCAAGAACTGCGACGCCGACGGCGCTAATTCTAACGATTCATGACGGCGTTTCCAGTCAATTTGGATTAATTTGCACGTTTTTAACAGCTTCCGTCGATCTTTGCTTTATAAAGGCTAAGAGACATGGTAAAATCAATGGCGTGCGCTATAGTCGCGTCCCTAAACGTATGCGTAAACCTCATAGGTTTTGTCTCAGCCCTACCTCCACAGAAACGAGTATTCAGTCGCAACAAATTCGAGGAGCAAAATCGCATGGCTAAGAAAAAAGATGAAAAATCCCTCCGATCCTCGGCGGCTGAATATTTAACGTTTGTCGCCGCGAAAGGCGCGGACGCCGATAGTTTCGAAATCAGATATGAGGATGAAAATATCTGGTTGACTCAAAAAATGATGGCGACGCTCTACGACGTGTCCATACCCGCGATCTCACAACACATTAAAAGGATTTTTGACGACGGCGAACTAACCCCCGAGGCAACTATTAAGAAATACTTAATAGTTCAAACTGAAGGCGGGAGAAGTATTTCGAGAACCGTAGACCATTACAATCTTCAGATGATCATCGCGGTTGGCTTTAAAGTCAACAATCCGCGCGCCGTTCAATTTCGTAAATGGGCGTCCCAAGTTGTAAAGGATTACACGATCCAAGGCTGGGTAATGGACAAAGAACGGCTCGCCAAGGGTCACATGTTCACGGACGAATATTTTGAACGTCAACTCCAACTTATTCGTGAGATTCGGCTATCAGAACGTAAATTTTATCAAAAAGTCACTGACCTATACGCAACTGCATTTGATTACGATAGAGACGCCCCGACTACGCGTCTCTTTTTCCAGACAGTCCAAAATAAAATGCATTACGCTGTCCATCGTCACACAGCGGCCGAGTTAATCATGGAACGTGCGGACGCTCAAAAAGAGCATATGGGGCTGACCACATGGGGAAACGCGCCAGACGGCAAAATTCTAAAAGCGGACGTCATTGTGGCCAAAAATTATCTAAGTCAGGAGGAAATGTCTTATTTGGAACGGATTGTAACAATGTATCTCGACTATGCAGAACTCCAAGCGGAGAGAAAAATCCCAATGAGTATGGAGGATTGGGCCAAACGACTCGACGGTTTTTTGGAGTTTAACGGCGCGGAACTTCTGGTAGGACCCGGAAAAATTAGCGCCGAGCAAGCAAAACTACACGCTGAATCCGAGTATGAGAAATATAGAATTGTTCAAGACCGACTTTTCAAAAGCGATTTTGATCGTTTTCTTTTAGAAATGGAAAAAAAATACAAAAAACAGTAGCGCCAGTCAAACGTTACTCGTCGTTTTTAGAGACGGTACAAATCACAAAAGGCGCTTAATTTTCAAAGGATTTGACGTATGAAACGCGCAATCTCAGCGATCTTTTTCTCGTTTCTGTTCCTTTTGCCGACGCTCGCCGCCTACGCGGACGACGGCGCCGCCTATCTCGGCTCGCGACGCGAACTCTTTATCGACAATTTTCTCGTCGGGACGCTCGACAACGTCGAACTCACGTTCCACCGTCCCGAGCGTAAAGAGGTCGTCATGGAGTTCGACCGTCCGTGGGAAATGGGCGGCGAAGGCTATGCGACCGTCTTGAAGGTCGGCGACAAGTACCTGCTCTATTACCGCGCATGGGGGCTTGGCGACAACGTCCCGATGTGCTACTGCCTCGCCGAAAGCGTCGACGGACGAAATTGGACCCGTCCCTCCCTCGGGCTTTGCGACTATAAAGGCGTGACGGACAACAACATCATCCTCGACGAAGTCGCCGGAACGGACCTCGGAACGCAGGACTTTACGCCGTTCGTCGACGAACGGCCCGGCTGCCCTGACGACGAGCGTTATAAAGCGATTGGAAACGGGTACGGCGCGTTCGACGATCCGAAACGGAACGGGGTCTTCGCGTGGAAGTCTCCCGACGGAGTTCATTGGACGCTGATGCACGACGGGCCGGTCTATACGGACGGTAAGTTCGACACGCAAAACGTCGCGTTCTGGTCGACGCTCGAAAACAAATACGTGCTGTATTATCGGGAGTTTATCAACAACGTCCGCGTCATCGTCCGCGCGACTTCGGACGATTTCATCCACTGGAAGCGCGAAGGCGTCATCGAGTTCCGTCACGGCGGCGGTCCGACGCTGCGCGAGCAGTTCTATACGAATCAGATCCAGCAATACTACCGCGCGCCGCACATCTACATCGGGCTTCCGACGCGTTACGTCGACAACGGTCTTACCGCGTCGACGCCGCTGCTCCCGGAATGGCAAGATCGCCAGCGCCGCATGAAGATTTACAAGGGGGGCGACCGTCTCGGGACGGCGACGACGGACACGATGTTGATCACGTCGCGCAACGGCGTCCGATTCAGACGCGCGAACGACGTCTTTATCGCGCCGGGTCTGAGAACGTCGTCGAACTGGTTCTACGGCGACAACTACACGGCGTGGAACTTTTTAGAAACCCCTTCTGCGGACGACGACTCGCCGAACGAGCTTTCGATCTACACGATGGAGTCGACGAACTCGCTCAAGCCGTCGCGTCTGCGACGCTACGCGCTGAGAATCGACGGGTTCGGGTCGCTCCACGCGAAGACGAAGGAAGGCGTCGCGGTCACGAAGCCGTTGAAGTTCGAAGGGAAAGAATTGTCGCTGAACGTCGCGACGTCGTCCGCAGGATACGTTAAAGTCGAAGTCCTCGACGCCGACGGCAAAGTCGTTCCGGGCTTCTCCGCCGACGACTGCGACCTGATTTACGGCGACTCGCTCGACCGCCGCGTTTCGTGGAAAGGAAACAAGGACATGTCGGCGCTCGCCAAAGAGAAGATTCAACTCCGCTTCGTCATGTACGAAGCGGACGTCTATTCTCTGAAGTGGGAGGAATAACCTAAGGGTAGACGATAACGCGAACGTCCTGGGGCGCGAGACGCAGCTCGAGCGTTTCGGGACATTCGACGCCGTATTCCTCGGGGAAGAGGCGCAGCGTCGCGTCCGCTTCTTGGTCTGAGATATTGACGACGAAGAGGACGACCTTCGAATCGTCGGCGTCCTTCCACGCGCCGGCGATAATCGGACGCATCGTAATTCCCGACGACGTCGTCGGTTCAAGCGCCGTCTCGACGACGGGGGGACGCGTTAACGTCCCTTCGTTGAAGAGACGCGTCCATTCGCGCCGCGCCGCGACGACCTTCTTCAAGAACGCCATCCGCGCGTCGTTATAGACGACGCACGCGTTGAGCCACCCGAGCTGCTGACCGTACGTCAACGATTCGGCGAGGTGAAAGCGGAAATAGACGTCGTCGTCCCGCGTCGCCCCGTCCGTGTAGCGTCCGAGCATTTGGACGTAGCCCGAATAGATCGCGGGGAACGCCGGAACCTGATCGCCGCGATTCCAAATCCAGGTTAAAAATCCGTCGAACGCCGACGCGTAGGCTTCCGCGTTCGACTCGCTGTAATAGAACGCGTTCTTCGGCTTGTCGGCGTTGATCTTCGCCATCGTTTGACAATATCCGTCGGACCAATACGATCCTCCGCCGGGCAAATGTCCGTGGTCGTGAGAGCGACATGGCAGCGGCGCGACGGCGGCGATTTGGTCGAAATAGATTCCGTCGATCGCGGTTGTTTTCTCTAATCCTCTCGCGACTTCCTCGACGATTTCGCGCCATCGGGCAAATCCGGGGCACATCGGGGCGAGTCTTGTCTGTTCGCCGGTCGCCTTGATTTGCGGGTAGGGGAAGAAGTAGGGCGTTCCGTCAGGTTTGATCGCCGCGCCGCGACTCCCGACGTTGGCGAAGTTCTCGTCAAATCCTTCGTCGGCGTCGTCCATCTCCCAGCTCACCGCGTTGATATAGGGGAAGACGTAAATTCCCGCGTCTTTAAGTTTTGGCAGCCCTTCGAGAAATTCCTTTCTCGCGGGGAGAAAGTGCGGATAGTTGATGTTGAAGGGAATCTCGTGCCAGTTGTAAACCTGATAGCCGACGGGCGCGTCGAGTTGTTTCTTGAGTTCGATCGCAGCGTCGATCCAGTAGTCTTTTCCGAACTTTTCGGAGACGGTCGCGAGCGTCATCGGGCGCGCGTCGCGCTGCTTTTCGGAATTCGGGATGTAGTCGCAAATCCAGTAGGCGATCTCTTTAAACTGCGGCGCCGTGTCGGGACGTCCCTTTTCGGGGAGCCATTTCGCGCGATTGACGACGAAATCCTTGTAGATTGCGGTCGCGTCGAACCAGTCTCCGTCGAAGACCTGCCACCGCGTTTCGCCCGCGAGCGCGAAGGAGTTCCCCGGCGCTCCGATATTGATTCCGGGAAACGCCGCGCGAATCCGCCCTTCCCCCTTCTCGACCGTCGCGTTAAAGTTCTTCATACACGCGTCGGGATCGTGAACCCCGAGGTACAGCCCCGATTTTTCGCCCCAATACGCGAAATACTGCATCGACGCGACATGACCCGGATAGCTGTAATACGACGTGAACCCGACCTCGCCCGCGTTCATGATCGCGCGTCCGCAACGATCGGGAACGAAAAGATTCAGCGGCGCCCCTGCGACGGCGGGAAAAGGATAGGTCGCTTCCGTCACGGAATATTCCGACGACTCGTTGACGATCTCGACGCGCCATGAAATCCCCGTTTCGTCAATCGTTCCCGTCGCGACGACGGCGAGCTTCTCGATTCCGTTGGGATTCGCGACCCGAATCGTCACGAGCGCCCCGTCGCGCTCAAGCTCGACGTCGCGCCACCCGGCGTCGGACGCGATTCCGGAGACTTTCCCCGAAGCGTCGACGACGGTCAGCGAAAAGAGCGACCCCGGAAGAATACGGACGTCGCCGAACCGCCCTCCGACGATCCGAACGCCCGCGTCCCCCTTCTGAAGCGTCAGATTCCATCGATCCTTCTGAATCGCGCAAGTCCCCTCGTCGGCGACGACGCGCGACGAAACCGCGCACAGAACGACGAAAAGGAACGCAAACGATCCCAGAGCGATTTTTTTAAATCGTCTCATAACTTATCCTTTAGCATGGCGCTACACTTAACGACGATCGAGCGAGTTCAAATAATCCTCGACGTTCCGATACGCGATCCCGTTCTCCAGAACGCGATCCTCTCCTCGATAGATTACCGTCTTTCCGACGATTTTTCCATAACGGCGTTCAA
>Ga0256407_10011825_pt1 | contig 12001 bp, 8 predicted proteins | sample RumenRJG_04DNA_FD_193489 | JGI IMG/M metagenome (GOLD analysis project Ga0256407, IMG submission 193489) | Bovine rumen microbial communities from Lethbridge, Alberta, Canada - RJG_04 | ecosystem: Host-associated > Mammals > Digestive system > Stomach > Rumen | place: Canada: Alberta | collected... | reverse complement strand
TTTTTATATCTTCTTTTTTTTTTTTTTTTTTTTTTTCTATTAAATAATTTTCTCTTAAAATTGCAGTTTGATTATATTTTACATCACCAGAATATTTAGAAAAATCTTTTGGAGGATTACAATATTTATTATTAAATTGTAATGTACTTTCAATTTTTTTTTCTACTTCTTCTTTTATTTTTTGAATATTCATTGGTCTTTTTTCAGTTTCAAAATTAAATGGTTTACAAATATTATATTTATTAATTGTTTCTTTTTTAATATTTTCAAGTCTACTTTTTCTATTTTCTTCAATTTGTTTTAAAGAATTTTTTTTATAATCTCCTATTGGAAGAGGTTTCATAATATAATGATTTTCCATTTCATTTGGTTCTTTTAATTTTCTTGGTTTATTTTCTGTTAATTTAAAAGGTTTTGGTATTGTTATTTTCTTCTGACTTTGTGCTCGTTGCATTTCTTTTTTTTTTTGAGATTCATTTTCTTCATCTTTTTTTTTTACTCCTTGGAATAAAGTTTTATAATTAGTTTCTATTTTTATTTCTTCTTCTTTTATTTGATTATCATTTAAATGTATATTAGTTGCTTTACTTGATATATAATCTAATAAATCTTTTATTTTTGGTTTTATCTTTAATAAACCTTCAATTACAGTTTTGTCAATGTAATTATAATCATATAATTTTATCCATCCAGGACGAATTATTTCTTTTAGAATAGTTTCATTTAATATAAATGTGAAAAATTCATTCATTTTAAGAAAATCTTGTGACTATAAATTATAAAAAATTTTTTTTTTACAATACATAATGATTGATAATCAACTAAAGGAAGTTCTTTAAAACGAAAAATTGTCAAATATGCAAATATGGCATAAAGATATTCATCTTTTCTTTCAGTGGATGAACTTTTTATTGAAAATAAACATTCAGTAAAAACTTTAAGAAATTCTTTATATCTAAGAAGTCCAAAAAAAACTTGTTGAATAAACATTATTTCATTTGATTCATTTGTTAACTATTTTTAAATAAATTATTATACTTTATATAAAAATTTTTCTATAAAACTATCAGGACCTTCTATATCTGGATTATAATTTTTTATAGCTTTAATGCATTCAAGAATTAATTCATCATATTTCATTATTTTTAATTAATTAAATTATATTCTATAATTATTAATATTTAAATAATTTATTTATTAACATTTTTTTTAATAAAAATATGTAAATATAATAAATAATATATTTTTTTACAATAAATTTAAAATTTAAAAGAACTAATTTTCATCTTCTTTTTCATTTCCATTTTCATTTTGTATATCATCAAAATTTTCATTTTCTTTATCATTATAATTAGATATATTTTTTTTTGGTCTAATTGGTTGTATTTTATTTACTTTTTCTTCAAAATCTTTTTCTTGTTGGTTATCATCACATTCATGAATATGAATATTCATAATTGATTTTTTAAATATATGTTCTGGATTATAAGGACATTGAAGATAAATTTTTCCTAATAAAGATTTATTTTTACAAAAATTAATATGTCTTAATACTGAATAACATCTTAATCCACAATCTAAAGGACAATAAAATTGTCTTTCACTCATATTTCAAAAAGCAATTTAAATAATTTAAAAAAATTATAAAAAAAATAATTTATATCTAAAAAAAATAAAAAAAATTCCTTTCAAAAAAAAAAAAATTTTAATTTAAAAAAATAATAACTGAAAAAAAAAAAAAAAAAAAAAAAAAAAAAAAAAAAAAAAAAATTTATTAAAAAAAAAAAAAATTTAAAATTAAAAAACTAATAACAAAAAAAAAAAAAAAATAAAAAAAAAAAATGAATCAACAAACCTTCACTCAACCAAAGGCTCAACAATTAAATTTATTAGCAGTAATAGGTTTCAATGGTGGAGTAATTGATGGTTTAATTCTCCATCCAGATAACGAGACTTTAATATTTCCAATAGGTTCCCAAATAGTAATTCGTAATGTTCTATCTCGTCAAGATCGTTTCTTAAAAGGACATACAAATGACATATCAACATTAACAGTAAGTAACTCAGGTAGGTACCTTGCAAGTGGTCAAAAAACTTTCAGTGGATTCAAAGCTGATATTATTTTATGGGATTTAACTACACTTTCTATTGTAAATCGATTTTCAATTCATAAAGTTTTAATTCAAAGTCTTAGTTTTTCTTATAATGATAAATATCTTGTTTCTTTAGGTGGAGTTGAAGATAATTTTATTATCGTTTGGGAAATTGAAACTGGGAAACCACTTTGTTGTAATACTGCTGGAAGTGATTTTGTTCATCAAGTTAAATTTTTTAATAATTCTGATAATAAAATTGTTACTTGTCAAAATTTTGGTATTAAAATTTGGACTGTTGATTATATTGAAAAAAAAGTAAGTTCTGTTGATGTTAATTTTGGTAATTTAAAAAGAAAAATTTTATGTATGATTATTGAGCCAAAGGATAAATTTGCTTATGTAGGTACTGAAACTGGTGATATTTTAGAAATTGATTTAGAAATTGCAATTTATAAAAGAATTGGTCCTGTAAAAAGATTATTCCCACAAGGAATAAATTGTATAAAATTACTTCCTAATAAAGATCTTCTTTTAGGTAGTAAAGAAGGTATAATTGCAAAAGTAAACTTTAATGATTTCCGTATAAAAAAAGAAGGTAAAGTACTTGGTGGAGTAACATCAATGACACTTACAGCAGAATGTGCATATTTCTTTTGTGGTACTGAACAATCTAATATTTACTGGGTTGAAACAGCAAGTTTAAAAAGCGAAATTAGAAATACATGTCATAATGATAGAGTAAATGATATTCATTTCCCATATGAATATACTGGAGTTTTTGGAACTTGTGGTAAAGAAGATATTAGAATATGGAATACAGAAACAAGACAAGAACATTTAAGAATTCATGTTCCAAATATTGAATGTTATTGCTTTGATTTTATGAGAGATGGAAAATCAATTTATAGTGGATGGCATGATGGGAAAATTAGAACTTTTCTACCTCAAAGTGGGAGATTATTATATGCTATTAATGATTGTCATGCTAATGGTGTAACTTCTATTTGTGCAACATCAGATGGGAGAAAAATAGTATCTGGTGGTATGAATGGTGAAATACGTGTATGGAAAATAGGTAATCAAAGTCAAACAATGGAGACTTCATTAAAAGAACATCGTGGAAGAGTTTTTAGTATTGTTGTCAATTCACAAAATGATAGAGCTGTTTCTGCAAGTGCTGATGGATCATGTATCATATGGGATATTATTAATTATGTTCGTACTGCTTGTTTATTTGAAAGAACATTATTTAAACAAATTGTTTATCATCCTGAAGAAAGTCAAATTTTAACAACTGGAACAAATAAAAAAATAACTTATTGGGATGTTACTGATTATACTGAAATTAGATCTGTTGATGCTACTTTGGAAGGAAGTGTTAATTCATTGAGTATGTTTAAAAGTGGAGAATTCTTTGTTAGTGCTGGTGATGATAGAGAAGTTAAAATATGGGAATATGATACTGCTATTCCTAGATTTAAAGGTCTTGGACATTCAAATCCTATTAATAAAGTTATTGTTGCTCCTAATCAAGAAATTATTTGTAGTGTTAGTGAAGATGGATCTATTTTTATTTTTGCTACTCCTAAAGAAACAAGAGTTGCTAAAAGAGATTTGAAGAAACCACAATAAATAGGTTTTTCTTTATATTATTTTTACTATATTTAATGAAAAATAAATAGATTTTTTGTGGGATTTTGTAATTTTTTTATTTGAAAATTTTATAAATTTTTTTTTTTAAATAAGATATAAAATATAAAATATATGTTTGGCTTAATTTTTTTTAAAAATAAAATTTACAACAAAAATTCATTACAAACTCATATATTAACTATTTATAAATAGTGATTCAAATTTAATTTTCTTCAGTAGTATATTCCACAACATCATCTTTAACAGGAACAACATCAATTTCAGGATAATTATAATCATCTATATTAATATTAGTGTTTTTATTTTTTTCTTTCCAAAGAATAAAATTATTAAAAACATCATCATAATGTGTCATTGAAATTACAATATTTTTTCTTACTTCTTTAGGAATAATTTGTAAAGCATTTGAAAATTGTTTATCATCAATATGATCTTTAAAAACTGGTTCAAGTTCTTCTGTATAAATAATATTTTCGATATTTTTAATTACTTTAATATAAGGATCAAATAAATCACCAAAATTTGTTTGTTTTGTTCCACTATTAGAAAAAAATTGACTTGCATCATTTTGTGTTTGTACCCTGTTTAAATGATGATGGGTTTTAAAATTTGAAACTTTTGCTATTCTATCTTTTAATCTATATTCAAAAATATATAATAAAATATAATAAAATACTTCTCTTATTTGGAAACTCCAATGGAAGAAGAAATTAAAAAAATTTGGAATAAAAATTATATTGACTATATTTATTAAATGTTTCATTGGTATTAAATGAGCATTTTTATAATAAAATAAAATAAATTTGGAAATTGATAAAGAATTTTCAGTATTCATTGTAATGATAAAAGCTTGTTGGATTATATTATAATTAAATTGAATTTCAGATGATTTCATTTTTTTTTGTGAAAATATTAAATCTAAAATATTCACAAAATTAAATACTGCATTTGTATCATATGCATTTGTTTTTTTTATTATTAATAAAATAAAATTATTAACTATATCAACATTTTCAATAAAAATTGGAATTAAATTCATTAAAGAATTTGGATAATTTTTAACTTCTAAAGTCTTAAGTTCATTTTCAATACAATATATAATCAAATCAAATCCAGGAATATTTTTCCAATGTAATTTAATTTCATCATTATCATTTATTTCATTATCAACTAAAATTTCACTTTTAATATATTCACATAAATTTTTAACAATATTAAAAAATACAAAATCTCTTTTACTTAAACGATTTTTCCAATCATTTCTTCCATAATCATTAGAATATGAAATCATATCTTTCATTTCAGATAACATTTCTTTTATATCAATTGCGCTATCACCTTTCATATTATTAATAGCAGAATTTAATTTTTTATATAAATCATCCCATAAAATTAAAGTATTAATTGGATCTTGTTCCATTAATTCATCAACATTAATAACATTATTTTTAATTAATTTTTGATGATATTTATTTTTTATATCCATATTTGCTAAAATTGATTTTATAAAATATTCTCTATATAGTGGAACTCTAAAATATGCAATTGATAAAAAATAATTTGTAAAAATTGTAGTTGATTTATCATTATTTTTTCCTCTTGTTATTGATTCTAAACATAAATGAGTTGCTTCATTAATAAATCTAATAAAATTTTCAACAACTTTTTTATTTATTAAATATTCATCAAAAAATTCATATGAAATAACCATTTTATTATTTTTATATGATTGATTTTCTTTAAACCATTTTGAAGATATAATACTTAAACCAAATTCATCTCTTTCAGTTAATAATTTTAAAATTTCAAATGATACTTTTCTTTCTTCCATATTTAATTTATCAATTAATTCTAATATATTTAATCCTAATTCAAGCATTACTCCTTGACCTTTAAATAAATCTAAATTATTTGAATATGGATAATATAAAACTGAATCTTCAAATCCTTTATTTAAACATTCTTTAATTCCATTTAATAATTTAATAGGTTCAACATTTTCTCCTTTTTTTAATTGAACTTTATTAGTAAAATAATTATCAAGTGAATTTTTTAATTTAATTAATTTAATTAAATCTTCTGGAAAATTATCATTTGTAATAATATTATCATATAAAAAAATACTACTAGGTTCAAATCCAGTTTCAGTCATTACACCACACATAATTTGTTTTATTAAAGGAATATTTATTAAAGAAAGATTCATTTCAAAATTTCCTATTAAATTACCTTTATAATAAAGATTATCTGAAAAATGTTCATAAATATCTTCAAATAATTCTAAATAATATATATCATCATTTTCATTTGCATTATTAAGATTATCAAATGATTTCCCTCTTTTATATTTATGTTCTTTTTCATCATATATTAAATTTAATTTTTGATTATGTTTAATACTTTTAAAAAATTTACTACTTCTTTTAACAATTCTATTTTCATGTGAATTTAAAATATTATAAAAGTTTAATTGAGCTGTACCAACTAAAGTATATATTTGAACTAAAGATAAATCATTATTTACTATAGAAGGTCTTCTAGAATTACTTTTATTTCTAATATTATTCCTTTGAAATATATTAAATGAAGTAAATGAAGTATGAGTTCTTTTAATTGCACTTATATTTTTCTTTTTAATTTTACAATCTTCATTTTTTTCAACAAGTCTTCCACTATAAATATTTAAACTTACATCTGCATTTCTTAATTCTGTTATTGATAATTTATTTTTTAAAATTAATTCATTAATTTTATCATTTTCATCAACTGAATATTCATATGATGTTATATTATCTTTTTGAATTGGATTTCCTTGAATAAATTGAGTATATTGTGTTTCTTTTTCTTTTGATAATCCATCATAAAAAAATTTTAATTTTAAACATAAATCTGTATTTATCAATGAATTTATATTAAATTTAAAACTGTCAATTTTACAAATAACATTTTCAATATGTTTACAAGTAATTGTATAACTAATTCTTCCAATTAATAAATGAGATTTTTTTAAATCATATAAAGCAATATCATGATGTTCAGGTGCAATTGCCAAAGTTAATAAATCTATTTTGAAAGATGAATATTTTTGACTTTCATTTAATATTTCACCTTTTGTTAACGAATTTAATTTTTGTGGATTATCAATTAAAGAATGACTATATATTGTTATTTCTAAAAATGTTTCTTCTAATTTATCAAATTCTATTTTTATTTCAAAAGATTCATTAAAAATAAATTTTGGATTTTTACCACTTGCAATACATAAAGGATATTCATTATTATCAAATTTTACAAGTAAAATATAAATTTGATTTTCTAATAACATTTTACATTTTACTTTAGACATGTGAAAAATAAAGTGAAGAGGAAATAAAGGATCTTTATCTGGTTTTATATTAACTCCAAATTTTTTTATTCCATAAATTTTTTGATTGTCTCCAATTTTAAAATTATTTGATATTAATAAGTTATCATTATTTTTTAATGTTTTAAAAGTTTGAGTAGGTGTTCTTGATTTATTTTTATTTTTAATTGGATTATTTTTTTTAGGTATGGAGTTTGAATTTTTTTTATTATTTGGTGAATTACAAGCACCCATTTTATTATGAATTAAATAATTTTTTTATAATTTACTAATATTAATTATTTTTATGAATTAAATAAAAATACAAATATTATTTAATGATGTTTAATATTATAAAAAAACAAATAAAAAAATTATGAATTAATTAAACAATTTTAAAATAATTATTTGTTTAGTTTAATAAATAAAAATAATAATCGTATTATGAACAAAAAATTTGATATAGAAACAGCAAAAAAATTATTAACTATATATGCAGAGAATGTAAATTATTATTTAAGAGAAAATCAATTTTTAAAAACCCAATTAGAAGATAATCAAACATCATTAGAATTAAATAAAGAATTATTATTTAAAGAATTAAATAGAAAATTTGGGGAATCAAATATTATAGAAAGTTTAAAAAAAGAGAATGAAAGAATCTCCAAAATTATTCAAAAATTATATATGGAAAATTTTGAATTAGAAAAAAAATATTTAGCAATAAAAGAGAAATTAGATAACATATTAATTGAAAAAAATAATATTTTTGATATTCAATCAACTGAAATATTTAAACTTCATAATAAATTAAAAGAAAAAGATAATATAATAAAAAATTTAAATAAAGAATTGGATAAATTTTCAAGAGATGAAGACATAATTAAAGAAATAATAGTTATAAAACCTGATAAAAATAATGTTGAAATAAATAATGAATTAGTGGAAACAAGACAAATATTAAATAAATATACTCAACTCTTACATAAAGAAAAACAAAAAAATGATATACAAGAAAAAAGAATAACATTTCTTTTAGAAACAATTGATAATTTAAAAAAAAAGAAAAAAATAAAAGAAAGAATGGAAAATATAGAAATGTTTGATTATATATTAACTTCAAGTTCAATTTCAGATGAAAATTCAAATCAAAATCATAGTTTAGAATCCCCTGTTATAAAATTTCCAGAAAAAATAAAACAGAAAAGATGTTTAACTACTGATATATATAATTATAAAAAAAAACCTCCTAAACTTGATTTTTCTAAATTATTATTAGAAAAATATCCTCCAATAAAACAAATTAAAGTTATTGATGGAATTAGAGAAAATTCTAATAATAATAATGATAATGATAATGAATATATTGAAAAAATAAAATTTCAATTAAAATTTTTTAAAAATTCTACTCAAGAATTACAAAAGCAAAATAATGATTTAAAAAAAATTGTTTCTGTATTAAAAAAAAGATATTTAAATTTGAAAAATTCAATAATATTTAATTCAAATTCAACTCAAGAAACAGAAAAAGAAAAATTTAATTTATTAAAAATTAATAATATTAATAGTAAATTAATTAAAAAAAATAATAAAGATGATCAAGATAATAATTTATCAATGGAAGTAAATTCTAGTCAAATTGATATTGATTCAATATGTGATGAAAGTGATTTTAATTATATAATTAAAGAATATAATAAAAATATAAATAATAATTAATTTTTTTTTATTATGTTCTTTTATTATTTATTTTATTAAAAAACAAGATTTTTATAGATTTTTAAATTCATTTATAATTAAGATTATTTATAATATATTTGTGGATGCAAATGAAGCAGATGATTTATTAGGTAAAAGTGTATTATTATGATTCATATTTATATTAGAAAAATTATTTTTTAATATTTTTGATATAGATACTTTATTTTTTGAATTTTGAGATGCTGAACTGCTATTTCTTCTCAAAGTTTTATTATTTGTAGACCTATTAGTTAAATTACCATTTTGAGAAATATTTAAAGGAATTTTATGAATTTTTAAACAAGTATTATTTAATTTATGTATATTATTCTTATTATTAATATTATTTTTATAATTGAATTTATTATAATTATTTATATTTCTTTTATTAGTTTTTTTATTTGAAAAATATTTTGATATTAAATTCATTTTTTTATTATCAAGAAACATATTCATTGAATTATTTCTAATATTACTTTTTTTATTTTTACTTGTTTTGCTTTCATTTACACTCATATCATTTATAATATTTTTATTTTGACCAAATAATTCATGTATATGTTTATTCTTTTGTTCAGCAGTTTTTGTACTTTTTAAATTTAAAATTTTAACATCTAATGGACCTTTAATTTCACTAATATTATTTTTTGATATATAAAATGAATTTTTGGATAAATTACTTATAGATATTTGATTTTTTTGAATTAAATTAGAAGAAATATTCCCCGTTAAATTATTATTACTAATATTTTGTATATTTAAATTACTAAAATCAATATTTGAAAATAAATTTAATTCTTTTTCAGTGTCCTCTAATTTCTCTTTAATACTTTGATATTTTTTTTCAGTTTCTGATATTATTTTATTTTTTTCTTCAATATCTTTTTCTAATCTCGAAATTATTTTTTTTAAATTTGAATTTTCTTGACGAATTATAATTATTTCATTATCTTTTCTATCATTCTCTAAAAATTTACCATCTTCATATTTAAATTTAGTTTTCATTTCTTCAAATTCATCTTCCATTTCCATATATTCTTCTAATTTATATTCTAGAGTCTCATTTTGTAATTTATATTGAAATTCTTTTTTAATTAAATTTCTATAATTATTTTCATATTTTCTCAACATATTTTCATATTGACTTATTTCAATATTATTTGGAATAAATGGTTTAATATCATCTTTTTTATATTTTTTTAAAAGGATTTGTATTGATTGATAAATATATTCAATTATTTGAAAAACTGGAGTTGTTCTAATATTTTCTTCATAATCTTCTTCATCAATCTCTATTTTTGCTTCCTTTATTTCACTTGTTAATTCATAAAAAAGAGTATATAATTTTTCTTTAATTAAAATTTCTTTCTTGTTAAAATTATTTGAATTTTGTTTTTCATCATCATTAGAATTCATTTTTGGTCAATAATCAATATTTAAATTATGAAATTTCTTAAAAATAAATATTAATGAATAATTTCTAAAAAAAATCAAAAAAATTTTATTTATAAAAATATATTTTGAAATTAAATTTTTATGTTTTTTTATTAAATTTTATATTATTTAATAGATAAGCATTTTTTTTGAAAATTTATATTTATAATAATTTATAATTTATTTTTTATGATAATTTAACATTTTTTATTTAATTTAAAATGTTATAATTTTTCAATAAATTCCTTTTAAATATGGTAAGTTATTTTTCTAAATTTTTAGACTAACAATAATAATGAATTACAAAAATTAATTAGTGAGAAAGATTCAGAAATAAATAAATTAACAAAAATAATAACTGCTCAATCAAAAGAATTAGAGAATTTAAAAAAAATTAAAGATGATAAAACTCCAATTGATATTAAAAAAAAGGAAAAAGAATTAGAAGAAAAATATCAATCAAAAATTAATGAATATATAAAAAAAAATAATGAATTGGAAGTTAAAATATCTAATTTAAATCAATCTATGATTTTACATAATCAAAATAACTCAATACTATCAGATGTAGAAAAAAAAATTGAGAAAGAAAATATAAATAATATGTATGAAACATTAAGCAATGATTATTTAAAATTAAAAGAAAAATTTGAAATATTACAATCTTCAAAAAAAACAGAAATTGAAGAAATTAAATTAGATTATGAAAATAAATTTGAAGATTTTCAAAAAAAATTTTTTATTGAAATGAAAAAAAAAGAAATAGATTTTATAAAAGAAAAAGAAGAACTAAATAAAAGAATAACTGTTAAAAAGATAAAAATAGTTGAATATGAAAACCAAATAAAAACATTAAATCATACTTTATTAAATTTAAAAAAACAATTATCACAATTTGAAAAAATAATTTTCAAACAAGAAGATAGTATAGATTTATTAAATAAAGAAATATCCAAAAATGAAATATTATATTTAAATACAAAAAATGAAATGGATGAAAAAGAATCAAATAATAATAAATTATTAAATATAATAAAAGAACAAAAAATACAAATCCAAAATTTAATTAATGAAAAAAATTCCAAAGAAAATTCTGAAATAACAAGATTAAAAACAGAAATTTTGACATTAAAAAATACAATTGAAGTTAAAAACGAATCTATTAAAAAAATACAAAAAGAACATCAATTACTTCAAGAAAAATATTTAAAAAATAGTATTGAAAAAAGATTAAAAACACAAAAAGATTTATTACAAGAAGCAAGGAATATGAGAATTAAAAAGGAAGGAAGAAATAAAAATTCTGTTTTTTATTCAATTAGATTGACAAAAAATAAAAAATTTATGACTCTAAATGATATTAGTGATAATTCTATTTTACCTCAAATTTCTAGAAATAAAAAATCTCATAGTAATAAAAATATGATAAAAAATTATTCAACCCAAAATTATCATAAGAAATTATATGATGAAGTATAAAAACAATTATAAAGAAAAAAAGGTATTTTGTTTTCATTTTATATATGAGTTAAAAGTTTAAATTCTCTTTAAATTATATAAATTGAAAAATATAAGTAATTTTTTATCTTTTTATAATTTTGTTAATTTTTAATTTTTCAAATAAAATAATAATATTTAATCAATATATTTATAACTTTTTTTCAATATTTTATTTTAATTTAATTTTAAAAATAAAGTATAAAAAATATACTGATTTTTTTTTCTTATTTGAGGA
>Ga0256407_10011822_pt1 | contig 12003 bp, 11 predicted proteins | sample RumenRJG_04DNA_FD_193489 | JGI IMG/M metagenome (GOLD analysis project Ga0256407, IMG submission 193489) | Bovine rumen microbial communities from Lethbridge, Alberta, Canada - RJG_04 | ecosystem: Host-associated > Mammals > Digestive system > Stomach > Rumen | place: Canada: Alberta... | reverse complement strand
GGTCCCGTCCTCCAGATCGCTGAAGGCTGGGTTGTGGGTATCCCGACCGAGATCCACGATGTCCTCGACAAGCGCACGGACCCGACCTGGCCGACCACTTGGTTCACTCCTCGCCTGGATCCCACCAAGGACGCTTTCAAGGATGTCTATAGCGTGATGAACAACTGGGGAGCCAACCACGGAGCCATCTCCTACGGTCACATCGGCGCCGACATGATCACCCTGGCCTCCATGTTGAGGATTCCTGTGTGCATGCACAATGTGGATGATGCCAAGATCTTCCGTCCCGCGGCTTGGAACGCTTTCGGAATGGACAAGGAGGGAGCTGACTTCCGCGCCTGCGCTAACTTCGGGCCTATCTACAAATAGTCTATGGCTAAGGAAAAACTGGTGGAGAGCAAGTATCTCTTCATCTTTATCCTGATCACATCGCTCTTCGCCCTCTGGGGGTTCGCCAACGACATCACCAATCCGATGGTGGCGGCCTTCCAGACGGTGATGGAGCTGAGTGCGGCGAAGGCCTCGCTGGTACAGTTCGCCTTTTACGGCGGCTATGCCACTATGGCCATCCCGGCTGCCCTTTTCATCCGTAAGCATAGCTACAAGAGCGGTATCCTGCTCGGACTGGCGCTTTACGCTATAGGCGCTTTCCTGTTTATTCCCGCGGCCCAGTTCCAGCAGTTCTCGTTTTTCTGCATATCCCTTTATGTGCTGACTTTCGGACTGGCTTTCCTTGAGACCACGGCGAATCCTTTCATCCTTTCACTTGGATCGAAGACCAACGCCACACGTCGTCTCAACCTTTCCCAGTCATTCAACCCGATGGGTTCTCTGATGGGTATGAGCGTGGCTTCCTTCGTCGTGCTGCCTCAACTTCTCTCGGACAAGAGGGACGCCGTGGGCAACATCATATTCCCGACCCTTTCCGAGGCTGAGAAGGCTAGCATCAGGCTTCATGACCTGGCCGTGATCCGTAATCCCTATGTGATCATCGGCCTTGTCGTTCTGGCCGTGCTCATCATCATCGCCCTCACAAAGGTCCCGAAGACTGACATCCAGCCTGAGAAAACCAACAGCACCGGTAAGACCCTGTCCAATCTCTGGCACAACAAGATCTACAGGGAAGGTGTTCTGACCCAGATGTTTTATGTGGCCGCCCAGATCATGACGTGGACCTTCATCATCCAGTACGCCGACAACCTGGGTATCAACAAGGCTACCGCACAGACGTACAACATCATTGCGATGGCCCTCTTCCTCTGCGGAAGGTTCGTGGCCACGGCGCTGATGAAATATGTCAATTCCAGTCGCCTTCTGGCCATTTTCGCTACGGGAGCCGCCTTGTGTGCCATAGGCGCCATCACCATAGTCGGAATGGGTGGGCTTTATTGCCTGATGGGGATCAGCGCGTTCATGTCGCTGATGTTCCCGACCATCTATGGCATTGCCCTCGAGAATGTTGACAACCAGGATGCCAGCCTTGGCGCGGCCTTCCTTGTGGAGGCTATCGTCGGTGGAGCGATCATGCCGCCTCTCCAGGGAATGATCATCGACCAGAAGGTCATCTTCGGTCATCCCGCGGTCAATGTGTCCTTCGTCCTTCCTCTTATTTGCTTCATCATAGTGTTCATCTATGGCGTGAGGTCTTATAAGGCAAGGCATCAGGTTACAGCGAGCTGATTATCCTGAGGCAGTCCACAAGCAGTTGGACAACCTTATCGTTAAGTAATACAATTATTTCCGGGCATATCCCGAAACTTGTCAACGCGGTCGTGGTCACAGAGAGGACCATGACCGCGCTTGTCAATGGCAAGGCGGTAAGGTTGGTGATGATAAAGAACTTAGGGAAAGTGTGGAACCGGTACCAGACAAGAGGGGCCGTGAACACCTGGCATGAGATTGACAGGACCGCTCCTTCCCAGATCCTCCTCATAGGATCCATTCTCCCTCGTATTCCTTTAGCAGCCGGGTATATTCCCGCGAGGGGATGGTATAATAACGCTATCCCGGCGATGGCGAGGTAAGAGAGCTGGAATCCGAGAGATCCGATCACTTCAGGATTCAGGGCCAGTTGGATGGTTAGCGCGGCCAGGAGTGTCCCTGTAGTGGAATGGCTTCTGCCTAGCAACCTCGCCGTCTCACCAATGCTGATGAATAAGAAGGCCCGTACGATCGATGGTGACGCTCCTGTCATCAAGGCGTAGAAACCGGCGGCGCAAATGTTCATCAGAAACCTTATTCGCCTGGCTCTGGGACTGTTTCCCATCGGAGCGGTGACATTTGAGAGGATAAGATATAGTATTCCCAAATGGAGCCCGGAGAGAGCCAGGATGTGGGAGGCGCCGCTGTCTCTGAATATATCCCGGATGTCTTTTCCGAGTCCGCTCCTGTCTCCTGTAAGCAATGCTTTAACAAGGGGACCGGTACTATCGCAAGGGTAGGGGATCGAGTCGATCAGTCGCTTGAGTTTCTCGCCTTCCGTCAAGGCCAGGCTGCTCAGCGGCCCCTTTGGAAGGGATATTCCGGAGGTGATTGAAGCGTTGATTGAGCAGAAAACGCCGGTCAGGAGAAACAGAGCGGCGAAAGCGCCTCTTTTCGGATGGCGACTGTCGGCTTTCAGATACGTGATTGTCAATAAGAGCGGGATGATAATCCCCAGGAATAAGGGTAGTTGGACCGGAATATGGCTCATGAACGCCGCCAGGGAAGCCCCCGCGGCGACTCCGGCCGCGAAAGGAATACCCGTCCCCGCGATATCTCCCGAGTCCTTCATAGCCAAGTCCCTAATTTTTGTAAAAATACTCATTAATTTCGTATCTTCGCGCTTGCTGACTTTATATTTTTTAGGATAATGATCATTCTTGTTATCAATTGCGGAAGCTCCTCGATCAAGTACCAGTTGCTTGACATGAGAAGCGATGACGTCTATGACCTGATGGCCAAGGGTATAGTGGAGAAAATCGGACTTGAGTCTGGCCGGCTGCAGCACACTCCCGCAGGGAAAGATAAGGTTGTGAAAGACATGCCTATTCCTGATCACACGGTGGGAATGCAGCTTGTGCTTGACGCCCTTGTGGATAAGGATTACGGTGTGCTGAAGTCATTCGAGGACATCGAGGCTGTGGGCCACAGGATCGTCCAGGGTGCGGACTTCTTCTCAGGAAGCGCCATTGTGGATGAGGACGTCCTGTCGAAGATCGATTTCTGCTGCGATTTCGCTCCGCTTCACAATCCCGCCCATCTGCTTGGTATCAGGGCTTGTCAGGAAGTTCTTCCCAACGTCCCTCAGGTCGTCACATTTGACACCGCCTTCCATCAGACCATGCCGCCGCATGCCTATATGTACGGTCTTCCGTACGAATATTACGAGAAGTATCACATCCGCCGTTACGGAGCCCACGGAACGAGCCACCAGTTTGTGGCCCAGAAGGGCGCCAAGATGGTCGGATTGGATATCAATGACTCCAGGATCATAACCTGCCACATAGGAAACGGCAGCTCTATCACCGCCATCCATAATGGCAAGTCCATCGACACATCCATGGGACTCACTCCTCTTGAGGGTCTTATTATGGGAACCCGTTGCGGAGATGTGGATCCCAACGCCATCCTTTACATCATGAAGAAGGAGAACCTCTCTCCGGACGAGATGTACACCCTGGTCAACAAGAAGAGCGGTTTCCTGGGAGTTTCCCAGAAGACCTCCGATGCCCGCGAGATGGACGAGCTCGCCAACTCAGGAGACTTTAAGGCCAAGCTTACTTTGAAGATGCTGAGCTTCCAGATGATCAAGTACATCGGCGCGTTTACCGCTGAGATGAACGGAGTGGACGCTATCTTCTTCACAGGAGGTATCGGCGAGCACAACAGCCGTCTGCGCCGCAGGGTGTGCGAGAACTTCACCTACCTTGGTCTTGCCTTTGATTATGAGGCCAACACCGCTTGGGGAGTCGATACTGTCATCTCCTTGCCTGAGTCAAAGGTCAAGGTCGCCCTGGTGACAACCGATGAGGAACTGGTGATCGCGAGAGACACCATGCACCTTGTCCAAAGCATTGAGGAGTAATCTAATAACCATACAATCATGATAACAAAATTCGCTGATTTGTTCGCGGAGCTCAAAGAGAAGGGCATCTGCAAGAAAATGGTCGCGGCTTGGGCCGTGGACGAGCATACTATCGAGGCTTGCGCCAAAGCTTCCGAGATGGGCTTCGTGAAGGTCACTCTCGTGGGAGACAAGAATCTTATCGCCGCCACTTGCGAGAAGCTTGGGATTGACATCGAGGTGTTTGACATCGTCAATGAGCCTGTGGAGCTGAAGGCTGTCGCCAAGGCGGTCCAGATGGTTCACGACGGTGACGGTGATGTCCTGATGAAAGGCCTTTGCTCCACCGACAAGTTCCTGCGCGCCATCCTTAACAAGGAGACCGGACTTCTCCCTCTCAAGGGCGTCCTGAGCCACGTTGGTGTCATCGAGAACCCGAACTACCACAAGCTCATGTTCCTTTCCGACATGGCCGTCATTCCTCTTCCGGACTTCCGCCAGAAGGTCAAGATCGCCGGTTATCTCGTGGGTGTCGCGAAGTCTTTCGGAATCGAGAAACCGAAGCTCGCTTTCATCGCCGCTTCCGAGCAGATGCTTGACTCCATGCCCGCTTGCGTGGAGGCCGCTCAGCTCGCGAAAATGTGCGATCGCGGACAGATCAAGGGATGCGTGGCCGATGGCCCTCTCGCCCTGGATGTCGCTATCGATCAGGAGTCTGTCCAGATCAAGAAACTTGTCAGCCCTGTCGCCGGTGACGCTGACTGCCTCCAGTTCCCGAACATCGAGTCCGCCAATGTGTTCTGGAAGACCAACTCAAAGCTCGCGAACGGTGTCCGTCAGGCTGGTATGCTCGTCGGAACAACAGCGCCTTGCGTTCTCGCCAGCCGCGCCGACAGTGTCGATACCAAACTGAACTCCATTGCCGAGGCGGTGATGTTCGTAGGCAAGTAATCTATTCCGCATAGAAAAGGTTCCTCTTCGGGAACTTATCTGAATATGAAGCCCGGAGCTTCTCAAAAAGTTCGGTAGTGAACTTGGCGAGGCCCGGGCCTTTATATGTGCTGGTGTTGGATATGAAGACCCAGCACTCCCCGTCGGGAAAGTACTTCACGAGGGCGCTGGTGCCAGCGAAAGTCCCGGTACGGGTCCATTCCCCGGTAGGCTTGGTGTCATTCCAGCCAAGGGAATATGTGTCCGGGTCGAAATATTCGGTCATCGCCGCCACGCTCTCTTTGCTGATGATGTCCGGCACTTCCGGCTTCCCGTCTATCGAGGCCACCAACAGGGCAAGCTCCGGCGTGGATCCGACCCATGCCCCGGCTCCGAGAAGACCTGTGACATTGTTGCCGCCATAACAGCGCGGAACCTTCCTGCCGCTGTTGTTAAACTCCTCAGCGGGTTCGTCATCTTTCTGGACGTAGTAGCGGACTTCCCCCGGATGCTTGTCAGCGTAGTAATTGCCGGCTATCTTGAAACTCACGCATCCGGCGGGGATGAGGACGTTCTCCTGCATGAAATCCTCGTAGGACATGCCGCTCAACTTCTCGATCACCATAGAAAGGGCCAAGTAGCCGTAGTTGGAATATTCCTGCCATGTCCCTGGCTCGAACTTGAGAGGCCTGCTTAACTGAACCTTCGTCAGTTGCTCCTTGGTCGGAACCTCCTTCCAATGGTTCTGCATCATTATCCATCTGGTCGAGAACATCGGATCCCCTCCTTTCTTGGAGAAACCTCCCTTGTGGCGAAGAAGATCCTCGACAGTTATCTTCGTGTAGAGGGTGTCGGCGATCACGGCGTTGTAAAGCGAGTCGTCCAGAATCCCTCCGGGACCGAATACCTGATCCTTCAGCGTGAGTTGCCCCCTTTCCTGCAGGATCATGATCCCGACGGCTGTGATCAGTTTGGAAACGGATGCCATTCTCAGGATGTGGCTCGGTTCCATAGGCTCCTTGTCATCGGCCCAACCATAGCCTTTTGAATAGAGCAGGGAGTCGTTGCGCATGACCGAGAGCGAGACGCCCTTGAGACCCCAAGCTGTCATATAGTCCTTTACCTGGCGGTCGAATCCTCTCAGGACAGCGGTGTCGGAGACCTCGTTGGTCAAGGTCTCGTTGAGGTTGACCGGAAGCCTCCGAGTGGCCGGTTCCTTGCTACCGAAGCTGGAAGTCATGGCGATGGTCGCCATAATCAGCGCGGAAAGAGCTACGGCGACGATTATTCTCGTTTTCTTAGTCATCCTCATGTTTTTTTGAATTGTCAGAAAATCACCCCGGCTTTTTTCCCGAAATCGATGATCAGTTCAGCGGTACCTTCGATACCCAGGATGGATGAATCCACGCACAGGTCATAATCGGAGGCGGCTCCCCAATTTCCGAAAGTGAAAAAATTGTAGTAGGTCTGCCTCGTGCGGTCCTGTCTCTCTATACGGGTCTTGGCCTCATCTTCCTCTACATTAAGTCTTTCCATCACCCTTTTCACCCTTGCCTCAAGAGGGGCTGACACGAACGCGTCCAGGCATGCCTTGTCCCTTAGGATGTAGTTCGAGCATCTCCCGACGAAGATAGCCGGACCTTTTTCGGCTATTCCCCGGATCACATCGCTCTGGATCTTGAAAAGCTCGTTGTTCCCGACATAGTTTCTCGTGCTTCCGAAGCGATCCGTCCCGAAGAACGAGAACAAGCTGAACACGCTCCTTTTCTCATCGCTGCGCTCCAGGAGTTCCCGGCTGAAGCCACTCTCCTCGGCTGCCTTGGAGATAAGCTCGTTGTCATAGACTTCTATTCCCAGGGAGGCTCCGATTTTCTCGGCGACTTCCTTGCCTCCGCTTCCGAACTGGCGTCCGATGTTGATTATGGTGTGTTTCCGTTCCATCGCTCTTTATTGTTTTATCTGGCTGCCAAGGATTGTCGGCTCGTCTCCATCGCGCAGCCGGGAGAATTTGCGGAACAAACTGTGTATTAAGAAGAAAGTGGTAATGCAGGCAAGCAGGTCGGAGGCCGGGAAAGAGAAGAAGACGCCCCGAACCTCATAGAACAGCGGCAGCACATAGATCAGTGGCACAAGGAAGAGTAACTGTCTGCTTAGAGACAGGAAAATAGACTTCCCGACCATCCCAAGGCTCTGAAAGAAATTCGTGGAGACCATCTGCCAACCGACTAGGATCACCACGGGATTCATCGCCCTGAGTCCCTTGTCCGCGAGGTCCTTCAACTGCGGGTCATTAGTGAATATTCCGACCATAAGGCTCGGGAAAAACTCGGATGCGATGAACCAAAATACGCATACCCCTGTAGCCCACAAGGCTGTCAGGGTGAAGACTTTCTTTACCCTGGAATACTGCCTGGCCCCGAAATTATAGCCGGCGATAGGTTGCATTCCTTGGTTCATCCCCATCACGATCATCACGAACATGAAATTGATCCTGTTCACGATTCCATAGGCTCCGATAGCCAGGTCACCGCCGTACTTGAGGAGCTGCTGGTTGATGAACATGGTGACTATGCACGAGGCGGAGTTCATCAGGAAAGGTCCCATGCCTATAGCGAGGGAGTCCTTCGCTATCCTCCAGTTCAGCTCGAAGATGCGCTTGGGAAGCCTCATGACATTATCCTTGCGGGTGAAATAGCGCAGGGAATATGAGAGAGCCAAGGCCTGGCACAAGACCGTCGCGATGGCCGCGCCGCGGATTCCCAGCCCAAGGACGAAGATGAATATCGGATCGAGGATAGTGTTTGAGATGACAGTGAACAAGGTCAATCCCATCGCTAGTTTGGGATTGCCCGAGGATCTGATCAACGCGTTCAGGCCGAAGTAGAGATGTGTGATCACATTGCCGATCAGGATGATCTCCATGTATTCCCGGGCGAACGGAAGCGTGTTGGGACTTGCTCCGAAGAAGGTCAGGATAGGATCCAGGAAGCACAGGCACAGAGCGGCGAAAATCACACCCGTTATGCAGTTGAGGCTGATGTCATTGGCGAGCACCTTGTTGGCGGCCTCATAGTTGCGCTGCCCAAGCAGTACCGAGACCAGGGTGGCCGCGCCGACCCCCACCAGAGTGCCTAAGGCGGAGCTGAGGTTCATTAGCGGGAAGGTCACCGCGAGTCCCGACAGCGCTAACGGGCCATCACCGGGAATATGCCCGATGAATATGCTGTCCACCATATTATACAAGGAAGACGCGGTCATGGCGATGATGCCAGGGACCGCGTATCTCTTCAAGAGGCTGCCTATTTTCTCAGTTCCTAGTTCTGTAGGTGCCAGGTGGGTGTTAGTCATTTTCGGAAGGCTTCTCGACAACTTCTATCTCAAAAACTATCGGGGCGAATTTCGGTATAGATGATCCGCTGCCGCTATAGCCGTATCCGAGTTCGGAATAAAAGGCGCAGACCACTTTCTCGAAGGGCCTTAGTTTGGACAGGCAGTAGGCGAATCCATCGACCAAGGTGGATCCTTCAGAAGTCTCGCTGGTCGAAAGGGTTATCTTGGTGTAGTCATCATCTCCGGGCAGTTTGATCACCACGGGAGCATAAGACCTGCCGGAAGAATATAATCCGTAAACTTTTGCCGTGTCCTCGATAGTGGTGTCAAACACCTGCCCGTTGAGGAGGCGACCGGTGTAGTTGATGTAGAAAGATGTGTCCGAAGGGAAGGTCGCGCCGCTTGCCGGTTCTTTCAAAGTCTTGCAATAGTAGCCGAACATCGTCGAGTCGGTGCCGGGCATGTGGATTGCGACATATTTGGCGAGAGTGTCAGCCTCCCAGGCTTTGATGTCAGAGGTTTTGTCCTTGACCTTGATGGTGTAAATGGAATTGGATCCGGATTTTTTATTATTGTAGTCCGCCAATCCGACATTGAGCCAGCCGGGAACTACCCCGACTCTCGTGCCACCGACTCTCATCCCGTCGATCAAGTCGAGCACACCAACTTGGGTATAAGCCTCGTCTAATATTATTATATTGTCTCCATAATAGTTGGAGGTCTTATAAGTGCCGATCTGCTGGGCCAACTTCTTTGAGGTCGTGGAGCTGATGTTGCCCTCAAGATCCGTCTCGGTGTATTCGAGGAAAAGGTAGAGGTCGTCATCACTGATCGCGGCTCCTGTTCCAGGCACATCCTCAAGGATATAGATTCCGCGTCCTGTCGCGGGAACTCCTGGGTGATTCGCGTTCATCCATGCCTCCATGTACTCCTTCTCCATGCCAGTCGTGTCCACCGAGCTTTCCTTGGCGCAGCCGGACAGGATGGCCAAAACGGCCGCCGCGGTCCCGCCGATGAGAGATAATCTTTTGCTCAATATATTCATAGACAATTTATTCAATCATTTTTAATCGCTGACGCTCTTTATCCACAAATGCCAGGCCAGAGCCGCATTGGAGGGGACATTCGCTATTTTCTTCTTTCCGAAGCCTCGCTTGCCGTTGAAAAGGATGTAGCACTCGTCTCCACCTTTGACACCAGGCAAGCCCTTTTTGAGCCCCTCCACGAGGTCGCTCTCGTCAAGCCTTATCGTCCTGATCTGGAATGCGGTGGTGTCGGAAATCGACCATCTCGCCGAATTGGCCAGTTCCTCGTAGTTCGTGACGAAGAGGGTGGAGTTGTCGATCCGGCTGCTGGAAAGGTAATATCCGGCATAGTAGAATGCCACGGCTCCGTTTTCAGCCAAAGTGGCCCCATCTCCGTGAGCCACGGTTATCCTGACGATGCCATCCTCATGCGTCAACGTAGCGTCCGGGTAGGTGCTCATAAGGTCGTCGGTTATAGCCTCGATGTAGCTCTCCTGCTTGTCGTACATGGACTCAAGCTGCTTCTTGTCGCAAGAAGCGGCGAGAAACAGGGCGGTGACGGACAATAATATCAGTGGTAACCTTCTCATCTGGTCAAAAACTCCCTTGTCACTTTCAATATGTATGCCTTCGCTTCGGAAGGTGAGGGAATATCCTCGGGAAAGTTCAGTTTCCCTCCGGCGGCCATCTCATGGCCTCCTCCATGGAAATAACTCATGGCCAATCTGTTGGCGGATATGCCACGCTTTGATCTGACCGACACCCTGAACTTCCCTTCCTCCTCTGTGAGGAAAATGCTGATCTTTACATTGGCCACGGAGAGAGGCATGTTCACGAATCCCTCGCTCTCACCTTGCCTGAAATCGAAGCGTTCCTGGCATTCCTTGTCGAGGACCATGACCGCGGCGCCCTCCGGAGATATTACCAGATTCTCCGAAAGCAGGTATCCCATAAGCCTTAACCGGTTCTCCCTATAGTTATGGTAAAGGTCGGAGATAATCAGGTCCCTGTCAACCCCGGCCGCGATCAGCTCGGAAGCCATCCTCATGGTGCCCGGAAAGACAGAGTTCGCGAAATTATTGGTGTCGGTGGTCATCCCCGTCATCAATGCTCCGAGAACACTCCCGGGGAGCTTCTTGAGATCTCCGTCCACGCCGGGCATCCGCTTCAGAATGAGGAACAGAAGCTCGCATGTGGAAGATACCTCTGTCTCGGAAAACACCAGAGAGAAAGCCCCGGCATCGGGATTCAGATGGTGATCTATGAGGACTTTGGGTGACGAGGAAGCGAAAAGCGGAGCCTCCATCTCCGGATTGGTGCGGGAGAAAGACGGGCAGTCAAGGCAGAAGATAAGGTCGCTGGAGCCTATCCTTTCCGCGGCTAGGACGGGATCCTCAGCATAGGGGATGACAGCGTCCTCCTTGAAGTTCCGGAGAATAAAGCGAAGGGACTCCGGCACGCTGTCTGGGATGACAAGAGCGGCATCCTTCCCGCGGCATTCCGTAAGGTAGCCGACAAGGGCGAGACCGCTTCCGAGAGCGTCCCCGTCAGGATGAGTGTGAGCCGTGACGCAGATTCGCGACGACGCGCTCACGAGGGAGTCCAATTCGTTGATTCTATCCATTCGCGGGAGCAAAATTACGAATAATATTACAAATATTATATTGCATTTCATAAATCAATTTTCTAACTTTGTCCAGAATTGGCGGATTGTCGGTTCATGGAAAGCAAATCATAAAATTTTTTTTATAATGAACAAGGCTCTAAAAACGATTCTCAGTATCGTGCTCGCGCTTCTCTGCGTGTTCCTCGTGTACAAGATCTATGAAGGTGTCATGGAACCCGTAAGGTTCGAGAAGGATGTCAATGCCAGGAAGAAGGTCGCCATCCAGCAGCTCAAGGATATCCGTGACCTGCAGGTGGCGTACAAGAGTGTCAATGACCGTTTCACGGCTTCTTTCGACACCCTCAAGCAGTTCTACAAGAATGGTGAGATGGTCGTTCTCATGCAGATCGGTTCCAAGGATGATTCCCTTGCCATGGCTCACACCAATGACATAAAGAAGGCCAGAAGAGGCAAGATCACTGACGCCGATCTTTACAAACTCTATCAGGAAGGAGACAAGAATCTTGTGTTCTCGATCCAGAACAAGATTGCCGTCAAGGATACCTTGTTCAAGAGCAGGCCTGATTTCGACATCGAGAAGATCGACAAGATTCCGTTCGCTGTCGGCGAGTACGGTGCCGCTGAGATTAAGGATGTCGCCATGGAGGCTATCGTCAAGAAGGTCTCTGGTGTGGACGTTCCTCTCTTCGAGGCCAAGATGCCTTATAAGTCTCTCCTCAATGGACTGAACCACCAGCTTGTCGTCAACCTCGTCGCTGAGCGCGAGGATCTCGGACAGTATGAGGGTCTCCAGGTGGGAAGCATCACTGCCCCGAACAACAACGCGGGTAACTGGGAGTAGAATCGTGCATGTCACGCCACTCCCTTAAAGTCGCGCTTGTACCGTCCGCGTTTTTTGACCGGACTCAATTGAAGGATATTCTTTCAAAGACGGTCAGGCTCGATCAAGAAGACGAAGTGGAATACATCAGTTTGCCGGAGTTCTCCGCCGAACTGGTGTATTCTCTTTCTCAGGACCTTCCGGAACTGTACTATCTTCTGAAGAA
>Ga0256407_10011821_pt1 | contig 12004 bp, 8 predicted proteins | sample RumenRJG_04DNA_FD_193489 | JGI IMG/M metagenome (GOLD analysis project Ga0256407, IMG submission 193489) | Bovine rumen microbial communities from Lethbridge, Alberta, Canada - RJG_04 | ecosystem: Host-associated > Mammals > Digestive system > Stomach > Rumen | place: Canada: Alberta | collected... | reverse complement strand
CGTCTAAAGTTAATTGCGTCTTTATCACCAAACAATGACGGAATCATATATCTACAAAGAATTACATACAGTGTCTGGAGCGCCCTGTCACGCGCTCTATCCGCAAAAGGAGTGATACTTGTTGCCTCTACATATTTATAGAAAGATGCGTGGTACTGACTAAATTGCTCGTAATGAGACCTATCTCTTGATTTGGCTTGATTATATGTGGCAATAACCAATCCTGGATTTTCTCTTCCCACACGGCTTGTGGCTTGAATGTATTCAGCAGTTGTCTTTGGTTGCCCAACCACAACCATAGTCCCCAACCTTCCCACATCAACACCAACCGAAATCATATTACTGGAAAGAACAAAATCATACGGATATGTCGACCCATCTTTCGAATACTTGATCGGTAGTTCTTCCTGTATTACCTTTCCAATATCTTGACTTTTTTCACGGCTGGTTAACTCTTTATACTTTGTGTATCTTTGATTTCTTGTCTTCATTGCGTAAACCTTTGAAAATTTCGAAGACTGCAAGTATAAAAATCTATCCTGAATATCATCTACAACCCTTATTATGGCTCCACCCAACTCACGTAACGTATTAAAGTACGATGTCAACGTCCAATATGCATCCACCACATCCTCCGGAATATCCTCCTGCTCACTCAGATATCGTGTTGCATATAGCAAAGCAGCCATTACACGAATCATCATTGTGGTGGGACTGGTGCCTATCCCCATACATCCAAGATATAGTCTTCCTGGCTTTTCATCTCTTGTGGAAATCTTTGCGAAGAAGGAATCTTTTATGTCTAATCCCTGAGGCGGAAACTGTGTATAGTCCGAAGCATAAAGTGCCCTAATTTGTTCCTTTGCATTACGTATTGTTGCCGTTGATGCAATTATCTTTGCATCAACCCCACCATTGCTACACAGTTTCTTTATCGCAGCTTCATATAAGCCTGTAATTGTCCCCAAGGGACCGGATATTAAATGCAATTCATCCTGTATAATTAATTCAGGGGGATTAGATTTACCAACACCAAAAAGATTTGAACATTCTTCCTTCAGCGCAATTTGTGCATACTTATCAATAGTCGCAACGATATACGTTGGTCTATGTTCATAGATGTCCTCATCAACCAAGTAAATGGGCAGTCCATCATGAAATTTGCATCTCTCGCTCGGGCATCTAATAAGCATCCTCTTATTGTCCCCATCGCAAGAATAGTTTTCAGCCCCAATGGTGGTACCGCAAAACGGGCACTTTGTGATTTGGATAGGACTGCCAACCTCTCGGTTATATTCGAGTTCTTCACCATTCAAGATTTTTTGCGCATCCTCAATATAGTTAGGAGTCAACGCCTCACCTGCCCATAAACCGATTCCGATTTCACCACCCGGGATTTTTTCTTCGCGTCGTATATTCTCGCATGCACAAATCATGGCTGCCGCACGTTCAAACTGCTGAAAAGTTAGCAGGCGCATCGTATAACGCATCAATACCGTTACTCCATCATTTTCACTTGGCTGTCTAATTCTTCGTAAGAAAATTACAAACGCCGCTATTCCCAAATATGCCTCGGTTTTTCCTCCTCCGGTAGGGAACCAAAGTAAGTCAACCTGTTTTCTCTCGACAGATTCAGGGTCAGCAAAAGAACATATTTCTTGCATAAAGAATGCAAGCTGAAACGGGTACCAGCAGATTGAATCATCACTGGAAAACCTGCCATTTTGAACAAGCATGTTTTTCCGTTGTTCGAACATTGCTCTGTTCGCAAGGGAAAAAGCCCTATATACCTCTTTATTTTCCAAGCAGTTTACAGATTTTCTAACTCGTGCCAGCGTTTGTCTACATTTTTCCAGATTGCGTTTTGCCTCTTCCTTAAATCTGAACTCAGGTGTTTGCGAAATATTATCCTGATTCTCTATCCAATCAGAATACATATCCATTAGCTCATTCATTCCCGATATAACACTCTTTGCGGGAGCCTCGGAAAGATATTTCATCGAAAGAATACTTCCTTTGAAATCATCCGATGGTTTCATTTGAAGCACTTCGAAGGAAGGTAAAAAATCATTTTTAATAATTCGTATTCCTTTATCACACGAAACATTGACTGCACACCCATGTCCTGATGCATAATTCCTTACATCCTTGTATAGCATGCCTAATTCCTTAATTTCTTCATCAGCATCCAGTGACACCTTGTATGATAATTCTCGGAAGTTTCCGCCCTTGCACTCCTCTATAATTAGTTCTGGCTGGAAGAATGCCAACTCTGCATCTTTTTTATAATCATCGGATTTTACATTCTCGTTTGTCATTGTCACGGTCACAATACGTGAACCATCTTTCATAATACGATGGTTTATTACCCTGATTGCTAAGCCTTCCGAAATCTGCATCCTTATCGTCTTTCCAAGCTTAAGCTCTGATGCATCAACAGTTTCAAAAAGCGTGGGAATCTGTTCCCTTTTCCAATAATCCTTTTTTTTGTCTTGAGCATCTTCAGGAAGATCTAATAACTTGTTTGCTTCTTCAAAATCTATTCGCTTGTATCTGGCAGCTTTTCCAGTTACCTTAAACGAAACCGCTTCATTACCTAGCGCAAAGGATACGCCAAAAGAAGACGGATTTTTACCATCACACAAAGAAATTCCGTCCTCAGAATCCAGTTCCCCACAATCCTCTGCTGACATAGCCAACACTTCATCTGCACTGCAATCCTTGGGATACAATTTTCCCAGAATATAATAATCTAACGGTCTTTCCCCGCAGATTATTTCATCATCCGTAACCGGTCCAAGCCAGTCTTTGGTGACAATATCCTCAATAATGCTTCTTGCCGAATAGTACTGGTCAAACTTCATTTATTCGCCCCCTTCTAATAAACATCATAGACCATTCTGCCCATGCCACAGAACTCAACCCAGTTCCATGTGACAGAGCGCATATCATGTTCAGATACAGTATCATTAATCTGAGAGAACACATCAGTTACATACAATTCTCTTATTTCATACGGCCACTGACATTGATCGTCAGTTTGTATCAGCGCCTCTACATCATCCTCAAATCTCTCGGTCATGCGTCCAATTGTTGTCGCCGCCCCATCCTTTATATGAATGATGTCATAACGTAGAATTTCATTTGCTTTACTTTTTCTGAGAATAATCTCATCCCCGCAGGACACATGTTTAGCAATATACTTTTGAACCCCCTCCCCCATTTTGTTGTATGATTCTATATCAATATCCACATTAGTTTGTATTTCCATGTATTTTAGTTGCTTGTTTACGAATTTAAGCCATCGTTTTCGTCCTGTTGCAAAAACAGTGTAAATCCTCATATCGCTGCTCACCATATGAGAACAATAAAGACCTTTTTTAGGCCGAGTAATTGCCACATATAATGTTTTATATTCTCCTATGTCCTGTTTGCGATTGCTAGTCAACCTGTCTATGAACCCTGATTCTACAACCACGGCCTCATATTCACGTCCTTTTGCTCTGTGAATGTTTGAAACAATAACCCCCGATTCAACGACATTATGAAACATCGGATCATCGAGTTTTGTTGCATAAACAGTATCAATTATTTCTTCGATTCCCAATGACAGATTATCCGGTTTCTTTAAGGCAGAACACATTCTGTCCCAGACTTCATCTGCTGTATATTCGGATTCACGATACTTCTCGTAGCGTTTCGCAAAATCAGCCTTCGAGATCATCTGCTTATTATAGTCGTGAAAAACTGCTGCAACCCATTTTGCATAGCATCGGTCTCTGTCATACGCATTTACTACATGCGCTACCCCCCTACGTCTCAATTGCGAGGATAATTTCAAAACCTGTCCATTGTTCCTGCAAAGGAGGCATACCTTGCCTCCATCCGCCAGTCTATCGTATAATTGTTGACAATCATCCGCCATGATATCCTGCCGAGGGATATGGTTCATACTTCCTTCAAGTTCTTTTGTAGCGAGTTTCATCCCAGGCAATTTTCCCAATAAGATTGCATCTCTTAAAGGCTTAGTCATTTCTATCAATTCGTTTGTCTGGCGGTGATTATCAAGAAGTTTGAAGAAGCTTGCTTTACCGTACAACATAGAAAACATACTTTTATAAAAAACGTCCGAGCTAAGCGGAAAAGCAACCTCAGCTTGGTTATAGTCATATATTGCTTGGCAAAGGTCCCCAAACACAGAAACACCGCATCCAATCTCAATGCAACCTCTGACAATCTCCAAGACAAGGCGAGCCCTTACATCTGTCAAGTCTTGAATTTCATCTACAATAAAGTGACTCCAGCCTCCCAAAACAAGTTCATTGTGTTTTTTTAGTATATATGTTGCTTTTGTTATAGTTCCATCATAGCTTAAAGCATCCCGATTTATCGACTTCCAATCTCCTGTTTCTCTAAACTCGGAATTGTTATTATATTCGTTAATCAACCACCATGCGAATGAATGAAACGTTCGCACATCAACATTTCTTAGTCCCCGACTACCCCCTTGTTTAACAAACTCATTTCGCCTTTTTTTCACTTCCGCAACTGCAGCGTTTGTAAAACAAAGCACCATAATAGATTCCGGATCAACTTCATCATGATTAACCATATAGTTGATTTTGTGTATCAATGTGTATGTTTTTCCTGTACCGGGACCTGCATCCACAAATATGTTTTCATCTACCTTCCCGGTAATAATTCTTGCTTGGTCCACACCCAAAAACGCGCTGAATAAGCCATATTTCTGAATGTATAACTTAGCCTCTTTATTTTTTATATCAAAATCATTGTCAGCTTCGGTCACCCCTGCTGTTTTCCGGTAAATGTAATAATATGGATCCTTTTCATCGAGTTCTGACAAATCAGCATCTTCAATCGAAATATATTCTTGCTTTAAATCAGACGTAATACGTTCAATCTCTTGATGTACGTATGTTGTAAATAAGGTCCCACCTCCTGTTGCCTTAACCGTCCCTTGTTGTACAGCTACAGGTTTCCATGTTCCCATTTTTACTTCTCGGGCAGTATCATAGAAACTTCCTCTTGCCCAAAATAAATCTTCGGTGTTCCAGATTGATTTTCCATAATCAAAATGAAACTCATTTATAATCGGATATAATCTGTTTTTATCATACTCAGAATATCCATATTCCTTGTCTAGTTTTCGGCTTTTTTCGTATTCTTCATTTGTCAACGGCGGTATATAATCTCCAAACAAATCCGGCTTTAATATTTTCCGTTGAATTGTATTAAAAATATAAAAGCTTGAATTCGTTGATTGTCCGCACATTTGGTAATAGAGCTTATTCAATGCTGCATAATCTCGCACTTTATCAAGGAATTGCTTATCCCCAACTAGTGTACTCTTACTCTTTATAACAGCAACATTGCTAACAAAAGTAGTATTGGACTTCTCCATATTAATCTACCCTTCCAAATCGTAATATATTAAAAGCCTATCATATGTCCAACTGTGTAAAACCGTCTTATCTTTTCTACTACTCCGAATCCTCATACGAAGTAAATTGTCATCATCAACAAAACAGGATAATTCAAATATCTCCTCATAAAAACCGCCCGCAGGAACAGTGATATACTGAACAAAACTTCTATCCTCTTCATCCTTTGAATCCGTGATAACAAACTGAGCCTTTTTCTCATCCGTAACTATCGCTAGGGAAACATTTTTCTCTCGACAGGGAAGTGGTTGTGATTTTTCCAGAAGTGTCAAAAACTCACCATCAGAAAGAATCAAGCCAATATTATGATTTAAACCATAGTGTCCCTCTGTCATGCTAATCATAGACGCCCCTTTGGCTATGTCCCACATTACTTTGGGCGGATAAAAAAGCATCTTTTCACCATACTTCTCCATCAGCTGTTCCCTTAGTGGCCTTAGTTTACTTGAGCCTCCAACACATAAAATGCAATCAATATTCTTCATGTTAAGGCCTGATTTTTCTACAGCTTCGCTTAAACATCTCATTGCTTTTTGCACTTCCGGATCTATGAGTTCTGCAAAAAAATCATATTCCATTTGCCCTCTTACGGTTCCAAGTTCATCGTAGTTATTCATATTGATTCTGACAAAATCTTCGCCGTCGCTAAACTCGATTTTTGCTTCTTCACACCTCGCCAATAATCTATCCTTTGAGACATCATCTATATCATCAAAAGACTTCATTATCTTTTTTTTCTCACAATAATCAGCATGCAACTTACGCGCCATTTTATCGTCAATGTTATCTCCGGCGATACTCATTCCTGCTGTTGATAATTCAAATACTTTTCCATCGGCTATTTTCAAAACAGCTACATCAAGTGTGCCTCCGCCCCAGTCAAAAACAGCAACATGATGATACGCACTTAACCTGGCGTAATTACTAAAGAAAGCAGCTGTAGGTTCGCTTATAAACATCTTAACTTGTATTCCGGCCCTACTGGCTGCTTCCCTCAAATTTCGTTTCTTATCTGCCGTAAACCCAACCGGAACAGCGACTACAGCCTCGTTACATACTCTATCTCTTCCGATTTTTTCTTTTAATCCTTTGAATATCTCTGCTGCAATATCAACAGGAGTCCATTTTTTACCGGCGATCTTATACGAACGATCTTCTCCAATTATCGTTTTAATAGACGAAAAATATTGATACTCACCCTCAAGTTCATTACGTCTTACCTTAGCCTCTCTACCGGTAACAACACGTCCTGTTTCCTTATGAATAGCAACCAAAGATGGAAATGGACGTCCTTCATCATCTCCGTAGTTAATTTGTTTGACCGATTCCTTCACGTCACCGGTCATGGACGAAGCCGCACTGTTAGTAGTTCCAAAATCTATTCCGTACCAGCTGTATTGTTTACTCACTTCTATCTCCCCTCTATATCGACTCCCAATTTATTTAGTTTTCTAAATACATCCTGTAATGCATCTCTCATGTTCAGTCCCAAATCGATAGTCATATCCATGTTTTCAGCAACCTTATAGTCCATATAAACATTCTTCAATCCTGTTGCTATCTGATTAAGCAATTCTGTTTTGAAATTATCCTTATCCTGATCAAACACATTTAAAACTTCACTCTGTCTTCCCACTCTGTCCTGCAATTCCTGATTTTCTTTTATTGTCACATCCATCTGTTCCTTACAGTCTGCAATCGTTTTTGATAAAGAATCTATCTCCGCTTTTAAATCTCTGATTTGGCCCTGACACTTCGATATCAGCATTCCTAACCTGCTAATTTCAGTATCTTTTTCAGTTATAATATCTCGAGCCGTTTTATTCTCTGTTTCGCACACAGAAACAGCCTTTGCCAGTTCTAACAGTTTTCGTGCCAAATCTCCATTAATATCATCACCCTGAAATGTCAACTGCTGCACTGTTGGTTGAGCAGTCTTCTGTGTGAAATCAGCTTTCTCATTATTATTTTCTTCACCTACATTTGGGGAATATGTGTCAGCGCCCATGTTTACGTTAACCCATTTCCTTAATAAGTTTCTTCGATCAATCTCGTATTCATCCCTTGGAGAGATCCCCTCAATCGCCTCTCTAAGCATTTCTACCAGCTTTTTTTCGTATTCATCTTCAAAATGATACTTAGCCAAAACTGGCAATTGCATTCTATCCTGCATATTATCCATAAAATATCCTTTGAAGAGCTTACTTAGATCAGTTAACCGTTTACCATCTTTCTTCCTCGACAATTGTTCAAAGTTTTTCATCAAATCTGCGACAACCATATCGTATCTATCGGCGCCACACAAAAATGTGGCACAAAGAGCCAATGAAATTCTAAACTGTGTAACAGTATCCAATTCCGCGAATGTCTTACTTTGTAGAATCGATTGGTATGTACTGAACAACTTTTCTTCGGGAATGTTGTTCATCCAGCTCATTAACGCCCCTGCTGTACCACATTTAATCCCTTTCACAAAATAAGCAACAATATCTTCGTTTATTCCTTCTTGCGAAAGAATTTTTAAGAACTCGTTCCGATATATTTTTTGGTCCATTTTTGAAAAATCTTTCTTCTTACCATCTTTATTTGCTTTCTCAAGTAATTCATTAAGTATAGAGTTTTCCATCATTTATCCCTTTCTCAAATCATTCAAGGATTTCTGTTTTATTTAGATATCAATTCACTTTTCCAACCTGATAATCTTTCAATTATTCATATTGCAGCATTCTCAAACTCATCTCGGCTTAGTTTAATTCCGCTATTTGCCAGTCTGTCAGCCCGATTATCATAGATTTTATCAAGGACACTTCTTTTATCCTCATTCACCCCGTAGTGAAGCAGCCGATGACATATAGGACATAAACATACAATATTTGCATAAACATCCAAACTCACATTAAATTGTTCCTGTTTTTTCATTGGTATTGCATGATGGCCTTCCATATATTGATGTCCTGAAGAGGCAGATAGAAATGTAGTATGTTTTGAATTCATTTCGCATAAATAGCGAGCCATTTTTATAGATTGTTTCTTAATTATTCCATTTCGTCGCCACTGTTCAATAGTAATTTTAGATTTATCCGATAACGAAACCTCTATATCCATTCGAGTTTGACTTTCTCCAAGTCCCAAAAAATCTTCTCCCTTAGCAAACCTCACATAATTATTCAATCCAGCGCTGTACATGCGATTTCCTCTTTCATCTTTTTCGACAAAATCAGGTTGCATGTATAAATACTCACGAATAATCTCAAGATCTGATAATTCTGTGATTTCATAAATTGTCTCGGAAATTTTATTTCTTGTAACCAGATACTTAGAAATAGTCCTTAGTGCTCCCAAATAATGATTTACTGTAGATTCGGATGTTTTTCTTACTTCGGTTAAATATCTAACATAGTAGTCTCTCAGCACATTATAATCAGACATATCACCACCCCCTATCGGGAAAATCTTATTTGCAAATTCAATTTAATGAACATTTTTCCATCCTTCTCATATATAAACATATATTTATGTCTTGTAGTTGAAGCGCGTTCAAAATATGTATTATCAAGAAGATATTGTTCAAACATATTTCTGTTGTATATGTGATAAGCCAATATTTCGCCATCTGACTTTACTATAATATAGCCGCCATTGGCCTCATCTATACCATCCCATTTTTTTGCAGGTTTCATTCCTAAAGCGCACGAACATAAAAACTTCTTGATTTTGTATGAATAGATTACCGTTTCACCATATTCTAACGGATCTTTTTCACCAAGCATATCTACCAAGCCCTTGCAATCTTTAATATCATTTTCATAAAAATACAAAAGCATATTTCCCATCAAAGCGGGCATCATACTATCAATCATAATAAGATTTCTATTAAATCCATTATGGTTTACTCCTTCAAAAGTTAATCTTCCACCGTATTCTTTAATTATATTTATTCGATCAATAATCTTGTTTCTTGTTTCAATTGAATTGATTTCTTTCATCTGAGAGCAACTAATTCCGTCAACTCTATATATAAAATTAGTTGTTTCACCTGCATTTAAAAGAGTGGGCGGATTTCCTATCTCTGACTTGATTGAAAACCCAACATTATTTCGAAACCCTGTATTAATATCTTCAATTTGCATAGTAATATCAGTAGTATCGGTTGATGGCGCTTTAATCTTTGTAACCCTTATTCCATTTACATATTCAGCGATCTCCTCTATTTCAAAACTATTTGAGTGATCAGCAATTTGTTCAAGCAAATAATTTGCTTTTTCACCTAATTCCCTTCGAGGCACTGTCATAAGCCTACAATTCTGGGTTTCAATATGAACATTCAGATCATCAATAACATATTCAATCCTTTCTCCGGCATATTCCTCTCGTATAATTTTCAAGATAGGATAAAATACATTATCAATTTTCTGAACATTTTCATCTGCAGCGTATATTCGTCCTTGACTAAGTAGTTTTAAGAAAGTATAGAGTTCGGACCATTCACCTTTATTTCCTGACATTTTTGCAGGCATTATTGTCAAGCACCTCCTTGATTCTCTCTGCGATAGCTTCAATAACGTTAACCGTAACACTGTTGCCAAACTGTTTATACAAATGTGTATCTGCAAGTTCAAGCTTAAAATCTTCAGGAAAGCCCTGCAATCTTGCCCACTCGCGAGGCGTCATCTTGCGTATTCCTTCTTGATTAATCGCACCTTTTATGTGAGTTGTCGGAACCATTGAATGCTCCCTATTGTCAACAATCAAATTTCTTTCTCGTCCCATTCCTCCACACACTATTGTTCCGGCAATATCATCCAAATCACGGACTTCATACCCGAATCCGTGTCCCGCCGCTTCGTGACGAGCTCTATGTTTTCTCAATGTATCAATATAAACGTCACTTAAATAATACTTCGATGGAACGGGAGCAGGATCCATGATGTCTCTTATGCATACCTTCTTATGATTCCCCTCAGGGAAAGTAAATCCATTAGGGCATTTTTTCTTTATCAAATCATTTCTGATGCATACCAAATAAATTCTTTCTCTGTTTTGAGGAACGCCAAAATCTTTACTATTTAGAATTTTGTCATATACGGTATATCCGATTTGTTCAAACGCACCTTTGATTACCTTAAAAGTTCTTCCTTTATCATGAATAGTAAGCCCTTTAACATTCTCACAAAAAATAATTTTAGGTTTGTGATATTCGCATATTCTTACGACATCCTGAAAAAGTGTACCTCGACATTTACCCTTATAGTCATCATCAAAACCCATATGCTTCCCTGCCATGGAGAATGCCTGGCAAGGAAATCCGGCCAAACAAATATCAAATTTAGGAATATCCTTTTCATCTATTTTGGTTATATCCCCAGCAATTTCAAATTTATCGTTAAAATTTGCTTTATATGTTTTTTGAGCAAACTCATCCCATTCACTAACAAAAACAGTTTTAATATCATCTCCAAAGGCGTTATCAAATCCTTTTCTGATCCCTCCAATCCCGGCAAACAAATCAATTGACTTATACATTTTTTCTCTCCTTTATCGCTTTTTCTATAATGTCAGCACAATGGCTGGTCTCATTTTTTATTTCTTTCCCCCAAAAACGTATAACAATCCATCCATCAGAAATTAGTTTTTTATTTACTTCTATATCCCTTTCCATGTTTCGTTCTATTTTGGGTATCCAGAAATCTTGATTAGATTTAAAATCATTTTTTCTACTATCCCAGTTAAACCCGTGCCAAAATTCACTATCACAGAACACAGCTATTCTTAGTCCTATAAATGCTATATCGGGATTACCGTAAATTCTCCTCACATTTTTACGATATCTTATTCCACGTTTCCATAGTTCTTTTCTAAGAAGTTGTTCTATGTCAGAATCCTTATTTTTTACCATCCTCATGTTATAACTGATTTGCTCAGTAGTCTTCTTCACTTATCTTCGCCTCTATCTTTAAGTTTCGACTTTCTTTAAATAATCTATTCTGGAATCATTTCCATAATATCCCCAACATCACACTTCAAATGAGCGCAAATCCTTTTAAGCACGTCCATCGAGACATCCTCATTTCTGCCAAGCTTGGCCAGTGTATTTGGGCTCATCTCAATAGCTTCCAGCAGGTCCATCTTCTTCATACCTTTGTCTTTTAGCAGCTTCCATAGCTTGTCATAACTTACTCTCATAGGCGGTTTCCTCATCAGCAGATTGCATTAAATAATCTGACTTTCCGTTCTGGGATTTGTGCAAACTCACAAGATAAATTATAACACCTATGCCTATTTTACGGGCAAAAAAGTTATAGATATCTATAACTTTCCCAGCCTCTCCTTCGCCATCATCGCATGCTCATCTCCATACTCTTCCCCCTGCTCTACAGCCTTCTTGTACAGCTCTATAGCTTTTTCCTTATCCGGCTTCACGACTTTCCCCTCGTCATACAGTCTGGCCATATAGTAGAGACCGCAGGGATTTTTCCCGTCCATGTGCTTTAGGTGCTCGTAAGCCTTATCATATTCTCCGCGATTGTAGTAGAGCTGCCCCA
>Ga0256407_10011819_pt1 | contig 12006 bp, 7 predicted proteins | sample RumenRJG_04DNA_FD_193489 | JGI IMG/M metagenome (GOLD analysis project Ga0256407, IMG submission 193489) | Bovine rumen microbial communities from Lethbridge, Alberta, Canada - RJG_04 | ecosystem: Host-associated > Mammals > Digestive system > Stomach > Rumen | place: Canada: Alberta | collected... | reverse complement strand
ATGTTTCTTACATCATCACCGTACTGATACTCTCTTACTTCGCTAAACGACATACCACGCCCTTTAAACGCACTATGATATTCGCCCGCAAAGAGATGATTGCTCAGTCCCCTTGTCTTAATTTCAATTTTCCTTACCTTCTTTAAAATATCGGAAGTTTCCATAATAATTATGCATTATGCATTATGAATTATGAATTATTTCTACGGTACTTGAACAGCGTTTAGAATTTCGCTAACGATTTCCTCAGTTGTAATATTCTGAGCTTCAGCCTCGTAACTCAATCCTATTCTGTGTCTTAACACAGCATGACAAACGGCTTTAACATCTTCGGGAATTACATAACCCCTTCTTTTGATAAAAGCGTATGCTTTGGCTGCCTTAGCAAGCGAAATGCCTGCACGCGGAGATGCTCCGTAACTGATAAGTTCTTTAAAATTAGAAAGTTGATAATCTTCCGGTTTTCTTGTAGCCGAAACAATATCAACGATATATTGTTCAATTTTTTCTCCGATATAAACCTCTTTTACAATTTCTCTTGCACGGACAATATCTTCAGAGGTGAGGATTTGTTCAGGTTTAGGAAATTCGCCGGTAATATTCTGACGGATAATAAGTTTTTCTTCGTCTTTTTTCGGATATGAAACGATAATTTTGAGCATAAAACGGTCTACTTGAGCCTCAGGCAACGGATATGTACCTTCCTGTTCGATAGGGTTTTGAGTTGCCAAAACAAGGAACGGGTCGTCAAGTTTGAAAGTTTGTTCGCCAATAGTTACTTGATGCTCCTGCATAGCCTCCAAAAGTGCACTCTGAACTTTAGCAGGGCTTCGGTTGATTTCGTCCGCCAAAATAAAATTAGCGAAAACAGGACCTTTTTTTACAACAAATTCCTCATTCTTCTGAGAATAAATCATCGTACCTAAAAGGTCGGCCGGCAAAAGGTCCGGCGTAAACTGAATACGGTTGAATTTAGATTTGACTATTTGGGACAAAGTTTTGATTGCTAAAGTTTTAGCCAATCCGGGAACACCTTCCAAGAGAACGTGTCCATTGCTTAAAAGTCCGATTAAAAGTCCCTCGGTTAATTGTTTCTGACCTACGATAACTTTACCCATTTCCATGGTAACGAGGTCAATAAATGAACTTTCCTTACTAATTCTGTCGTTAAGTTCTTTAATATCAACAACTTGTGTCATGTCGTAAATAATTATTTTTTATCAACGCAAAAATAATCAAACAACGTTTTCAATGCAATAGTTTTTATAAAATTTGATTGAAATTAACTTTTTTTAAAAGTGTTTCGGCTTAAAATATACTTAACCCGGCTATGCTTGGAAATTATATTAAAAGGAATTAATTTTGCCGCAACTTTTTAAACTTTTTTAATCTTGATGCAAAGTTCAGAAAATTCGACACAAATATCTGAGGCATTGGAAGTTGCAACAAAAGCAGGATACATACTTTTGGAAAACGGGGCAGAGATTTCGCGCGTAGAAGAAACGATGAACCGCATTGCAAAATATTTCGGCGCAGACTCAGGAAATTATTTTGTGCTAAGCAACGGTATATTTGCTACCGGCAATTCACGAAAACTTAAAAACAAAAATCCGAACTCTCAGTCAGAACAATTTGCGGACGTAAAATACATTCCAATAAGGGGTTCAAGACTTGACAAAGTAGTAGAAATCAATCAGTTGTCAAGAGACATCGAAGCAGGAAAATACACGATAGAAACTGCGGAGAAAAAACTTGAAGAAATCAACAAAATTCCTCCCGTTAAAGGTTGGTTTCAGATTTTGTCGTCGGGAATCGGCAGCGGATTTTTTTGTTCGATTTTCGGAGGCGGCTTGCAAGACTGTTTGGTATCTACAATCGCGGGGCTTATCCTTTGGATATTCGTCCTAAAAATAAGCGGCACCCATATTTCAAAACTTTTCGGAAATATGGTCGGCTCAATTATCGCAACCTCTGTTTGCATAGTGTCAATAAAACTCGGACTCGGAGTAAGTTTGGGACATACTATAATAGGTGCAGTAATTCCGCTTGTCCCGGGCGTTGCCTTTACAATCGGAATCCGCGACATCGTTGGCGAAGATTATTTGGCGGGCACAACAAGGCTCGTTGATGCAAGCGTTGTTTTCTTCGGAATCGCAATGGGAGTTGCAGTAACATTAATCGGATTTAGCAAGTTTTTAGGAGGGCTTGAATTATGACGGAAGAATTTGATATGATAACCCAAACCGTTTGGTTTCAAATGATTTCTGGATATTTCGGAACGATAGCCTTCGCTATATTATTCGGAGTTCCTAAAAAATTTTGGAACACGGGCGGCATTGTCGGCTCTGCGGGTTGGACTGTAAATATTTTGCTCGCCCGTTATGCGAACTTTACACCGTTTGAATCAAATTTCTGCGCCTCCGTTGTGATAACTTTTTTATCAAGATGCTTTGCCGTGATAAAAAAATGTCCGGTTACAGTCTTTAGAATCAGCGGCTTGTTGCCTTTAGTTCCTGGCGTTGGAATTTATTGGACAATTTATTATATGGTCTCTGACAATTTTTCAAAAGCTTTTGACACAGGATTGACGGCTGTGAAAGTTTTAGTGGCAATAATACTCGGAATGGTCATCGTTTCAGGAATTCCGAACAAATTTTTCAAGGTTCTAAAAAAATAATCCGAATTATGCTTGGGAACAACCCCACGGCATAATTCTGTTCAAAATACTTTTATGCTTTTTCTAAAAAAAAGCATAAAAAAAGAGAGCCCTTAAAATAAGAACTCTCTTTAAAACCAAAAATTAACCTAAAACAAACTAATTAACCTAACAAAACTATGAAAAATATATATTCTTTTCATTTCCAATATATTAAAACCTTGAGCATCAAATTTTAGATTTTTTTTTAAAAAGGAGTGTTGTTATCACAACAACACCCCCAATACAAATAACAACCTAAAATCAAACTATTAACTCAAAAAATTTTAACATTTATAATTAAATCAACATGAAATGTTCCTTGATTATTACACTGCAAAGTAACAGCATTTTTTTCATCTGTGCAAATTTTTAAGCAAGTTTTTTTTCTAATTTTAATTTTTTTAACATTCAGAAATATTACTCGCTAATTATCAGAGAGTTACATACTATTCAATCCAAGCTCCAATGAAGCCAAATGAAACTTTTTCTTTACATTTTGGAGTCAAAATCTCAAAAACAGCTGCATTTTTCAGCGAAAAACCCTCCTTAGAATCTCCAGAAAACTCATTTGGAGAAAAACTTGGATAATTTCCATGTAAAAAAACAGTTGGAAAAGGTTTCAAATCTTTCAAATTTATTTCCACTAATTCTTGATTTTTTTCGGTTTTAACCTCTTTCATAAACGTAAATCCCGAATTATCAACAAAACCGATTCTTAAAGTTTGCGGCTCTGAAAAAGGCTGAAACATCAGTTTCAATTTTTCAACATTTTTCCTACCCTCAGTCCGAGACTCGATTATACCCCGTATATCTTTGAAAATAAACGCTGCTGATTCAATATCAGGCTCACAGTAAACATAAAGCGCATTTTGATAAAACGGCATATTAATTACTTTTTTAACGGAAGATTTGTTTCTACCGCGGAAAAACCTCACTGAAAGATTTTCATCGTCAGAGGCGGAAGAAACCAAAAGTATTTTGTCGTTTTTATCAACTATATGTGTAGAATAAAAGTTTTTCTCATCGGCGTCCCATTCCAAAGGATTTCCCTGATATTCAGAGGGATAAGTGATACATTTTCCACCGCTGTAAACCAAAATATAATATCCAAACGCTCCCAAATAATACCAATTTTCAGGAATTTCTACGGAATAATCATAATACGAAATTTTGTCCATTTTAATTGACTTGTTATCACTCCTCCAAAACGAAATATTAGATGGATAAACAACCAGAGAATCAACAACTTGAGGAGAAACAACACTCGCTTTCAAAACCAAAGCAGACCCATTTTCATGGACGAGTTTCGGAGAATGTATCAAATAAACTTTATCAACATTAGTTTCAGGCGCAAAAAATTCCGAAACTTTAATATTATTATATCGAAAATCCCTTGAAATATTAGTTTTCGCTTTTTGAGATTTCAACAAATAAACTCCGGGCATGAAAGATATTTTATCATTAATTAATTTAAAATCAGCTTTTTGTGATATTTTTTCGATTTTAAAATTATCGCCCAAATCCTCCAAAGAAATTTTCATCTGACGGTAATCAGAAATCAAAACGCCGACTTTTCTTTTGAGCGACGGCTTTTTAAACGGGTCATTTACAATCACTTGATCGGGCAAAATCTCCAATCTCCAAACTCCTTTGTCCAATTTGTCAAGAAAATATGCGCCCGTACCATCGTATTCAACAACTTTTGAACTGCCCAAACCGCAAATCTCTTTCAATTTTTTAGCATTAACGGGAGAAATATCGTTGGAATTTGTATAAAAAAACTTTTCTTCTGTATTATAAGCAGCAAGATTTCTCTCGTAACTAACTGTTGCTCCGTAAAATACAGTATCATTAGGATATTTTTCAAATTTTGCATACAAAGGAACGGTTTTGGATAGTTCTGCGGCTATTTTCATTCCGATAGCCTTGCCGGGAGTATAAAGTAAATTTAAATAATGTGTCTGATAATCAGTATTATAACAAGCCAAAAATGTTGCATCGTATGCAAATTGCGTTATCCACTGAAAACCTGCTGAACGAAAACTTCTAATCACAGCCGGATAAAGGTAGTTTTGAAGAACATCGCCCGGATCAAATTCATAAATGACTTTAGCCTTATTTTTAAAACCATCAACATCTTGAAAATCAATGCTATAATTATCAACATACGGCAAATAATTAAAACTCAACTCGCTGCCCGAAACCAAACCCGTAGGATACCATTGATAAGTTCCTGCGTCAATTTCCGTTTTAAAATATGCACCTACAAAATCATGGTTATGGCTAACATTATAAAAAATAGGCTTATTATAACCTATTGATTTTAAGGCTTTTATCATAGAATTAATATAATTTTCCGTTTCCTCTATAGACTTTGCATGACAAGGTTCGTTGTTAATTTCAAACGCAACGATGCAAGTATCTGACAAATAGGATTTTCCCGTAAAACTATTAACGTGTTTTGCGAGTTGCGAAATATAGTTTTGTTGCGCTTTAACAGCCTGACTGTCAGAATGAACCGTACATTTATCATAGTAATACGAAAAACCGTCAGTTTTTTGATTCCGTTCGGGATAGCCATTGCCGAAATTGGTTTGCGCCGTAAAAACAATGTCAATACCGCGCTCCTCAAGTTTTTTCACCAAATAATCCAAAAGCCTAAGATGCTCGTTTTCAATGAGATTGCCCTCTTTATCCGAAATTTCAACGTCCCACAAATGAAGACGAAAAGCGTTGAAACCAAGCCGTGCAAAATGATAAACATCATTATCAATCTCTTTATAACGGTCTACTCCCAAATAATCCGCCGCACGAAAAGAATGTGCAAAAGGTAAAGTATAATTAGTTCCGCAATACGAAACTTCTGCGCCGGTACTTGTTCTGCGCAAAACGCCCTGATTATCAACATATAGCGGAGCAGTTTTAGTTTTTTGAGCAAAACATGAAACTCCGATTAAAACTAATAATGTAAAAAGTGTTATTTTCTTCATGCTATTTTTAGTACTAATTTAAAAATGATTTTATAATTTTGGAGTTTCAAATTTATAAAAACAAAGCAAAAAAATGAAAAAATTTTTAATTGTATTGATTTTCAGCGTTTTTTCATTGACCTTAACAGCGCAATCAGAAACTACGCTTTTTGACAAACTTTCATCACTGAAAGGAATTTCGGACATCGAAAAACTCGATTCAAAAAATTATTCCGAAAAATATGTAATGTTTATTGAACAAAATATTAACGGTAATTCACCTGAAAATGGAACGTTCAAGCAAAGAGTTATTGTAGGTTTTAGAGGTTTTGACCGTCCGACAATCCTCGTAACGGAAGGTTATTCAGCCTCTTACGCTACCCGTGAAAGATACCGTGAAGAGTTATCAGAGCTCTATAACGCCAATCTCGTCGTTGTAGAACACAGGTATTTTGAAAAATCAGTTCCACAGCCAACGAACTGGAATTTCATGACGATTGAAAACTCCGCTAACGACTTGCATCACGTAAGAGAAACTTTCGGTAAAATCTTCACAAAAAAATGGGTGGCAACAGGCATTTCAAAAGGTGGTTCAACCTGCACTTATTACCGCGCATTTTATCCTAACGACGTAGATGCTACGGTTGCATACGTTGCTCCGATAAGCCACGCAGTTATTGACGGCAGACACGAAAAATTTCTCCTCAAAAAAGTAGGAACAAAAGAGGAACGGGAAAAAATCAAAGACTGTCAAGTCGAATTTATGAAACGTAAATCCAAAATACTCAATATGTTGGATACTTTTTCGGTAAATCATAATTATCACTATTACGTTCCGCTTTCTCAGGTTTACGATTATATGGTATTGGAATATGAATTTTCGCTTTGGCAATGGGGAACACCTGTTTCGACAATTCCCTCAAAAGGAGAAAGCGATATTGTTTGGTTCAAATATATCGTTGATATGGTAGGCCCGGATTATTTTGCAAGCGAATCCGATAACACACCGTTTTTCTATCAAGTACTCAGAGAGTTCGGTTATTACGGTTACTCACTCAAAAATATCAAAAAATACACGGATTTAAAAGATACCAAACACTATGTCAGGGACATAATGGTTCCCCAAGAAATGCGTAACACAGAATTTGACAAAACTGTTTACAAATTTACAGAAAAATATCTCAAAGAAAACGATCCGACTTTGATTTTCATTTACGGAGAAAACGATCCGTGGACAGCCTCAGGCGTAGCAGGTTGGCTCAACTGCAAGAAAAAACAAAATATGCAGGTTTTTGTTCAACCAAACGGCTCACATTTGGCAAGAATATCCAATATGCCGGAAAACATAAAAAAGCAAATCACTTCCAAACTTGACAAATGGATTAAATAATTTTTAAAAAAAAAGGCTGACGTTAAAAAAAACGTCAGCCTTTTTTAATGTCGACCATCAAACTTTTTTGCCCATCTAAAAAAAATTTCATAACTTTGCCTAAAATAAATCTAAGACCATGATAAACAGATACGTATATAAATCGTCGTTACAGCACTTTATCACTTCATCAGAAAATGTTGATTTTCAGTGCGTTTACAAAAAAATAAGAATAACACTTTTAATACTGTTTTTGTTGACAACATTAGCAACAAACAATATTTATGCCCAAACAACAATAATTGTCAGTGGAGAATATAGATGCAAATCAGTTGATAAAAATATTACCGCAAAACTATATTCTGTTGAAATATATGATGATTGCACCAAAGTTACTATTGCACTCGAACCGTCAAAAAATATTAAATGGCTTTATTTTTATTCAAGCCGCAATACTCATATATACATAGATGATGAAAATATAATTCCGATAAAAGGTTTTGAAGTAAATGGGGAATTTACAACAGAACCTTTTGACGGTAATGCCCATTGGGATAAGGCAAAAGCAGACACAGATTATTTTTATACAATGGTTTTTGAATCTGCAATTCCAAGGGGTGTAACTTCTATCAGTATAATTGATGATGGGAACAGACATATAGGCAGGGGAGCAAGTTTTGTAAATTGCAAAATCAACAATCCTGCCCCAAATCACACTGAATGGGATGAATTTTCTATCAGAAAATTTGTTGATGAAAATGATGATGAAATTTGCGGAATTTATGACGAGGTCGGTAATGACAAATTGCGATTAGGCTGCGTAAAAGAAAATGGCGAATACAAACTGATATATCTCGGAGAAAAGAAAAAAACGTCGTGGTGGAATGAAGGCGATTTAAAAGCAGAATTATTCAAAACAGCAACAGCCGGATTTTTCAAAGCAAATTTTTTTATGAAAGATACAAAAATAAATTCTGACTATTATGTAAGTTTTGACGGTAAAGTAATGAAAATTAATGCAGAACGACTTTTTATAAAAATGTATCCAATTTACGATAGTGATATAAAAAGTTCTGCATGGTCAGGTACTGGTTTCGCGTTAAATGAAAAATATATTGTTACAAATCATCATGTTGCAGGTGATGCAAAAACGATAAATATATTTGGTGTAAACGGAAATTTTCAAAAAAGTTATACTGCCAAAGTTGTTGCAACTGACAAGACAAATGATATTGCGATTTTAAAACTTGACTCATGCAATTTAGGAATTGTGCCGTATAATGTTAAAACAAGTATTTCGGATGTAGGAGAAAATATTTTTGTGTTGGGGTACCCTGAAACGACCCGTTTAGGCGATGAATTAAAATTAACAACAGGAGTAATCAGTGCAAAAACAGGCTACCAAGGAGATTTATCTTCTTATCAAATTACTGCTCCTACATATCATGGTAATAGCGGTAGCCCGCTTTTTGACGAAAATGGTAATATAATTGGTATTATGACGTCCATGTACGGAACGTCTGCAAATGTAAATTATGCAGTGAAAACATTATATTTGAAAAATTTACTTGCAAGTTTCGGAATAGATATTTCCCTGCCGAGTAGTAATGATATTTCTGATTTGAGTTTGCCGGAAAAGGTAAAACGGATTAGAAATTTTGTGTATTTATTAAAATGTTCGAGCAATGGAAATTCACAATCAGAAAATCAAATTCCATTCACCGTTAATAATCCTGTTGTAACAACACCCTATGCGGAACATGCTAAAATTCAAAGTGTTACTTTTGAAAAAGATTATACATCAGTAACATTAGCCGTAAAAAACAGCGGTAGTTATTATTCATGGTGTAATTTGTATCCCGATGTATATATTGTTGTTAACGGCGAGCGGTATACTATGACAAGAGCAGAAGGAATAAAAATTGCCCCTGAAAAAACTCACTTTCAAAACATAACTGAACCTATTACTTTCACAATCTATTTTCCGACAGTTACAACAATTCCGGCAACTATGGATTTTGTTGAACCAGGCGAGAGTGATTGGAAGTTTTTCGGAATAAAAATTAGTAATGAATAACAAAAGATTATAAAAAAAGCGGAGTCGAAAAACTCCGCTTTTTTTATGTAGTTTTTTTAGTCCCGTACTTTTTTCAAAACCATTACCGTTCTATTGACGTTATAAATCGATAAAACATAATGGTCATCTTTTGGGATTGCGAAAAATTCCGTTGAATCGTCCACACGGTTGAAACCGCCGAATTTTTCGTCGTCAGAGTTCAAAATTATCTTGTAAACTCCCGCTTCCGGAATATAAAACGTATAATCAGGAATACAAGCCGTAGGATGAAAATTGAAGACAAAAATCAACCCGCCTTTCTTTTCAACTATCGTATGGTTGTGTTCGTCCATGTTAAGTTGCTGACCGTAAAGGTCTTGCATAACGGGATATTCTTTTATCAAATTGATTAACGCCTCATCAAAATCGTTTAAATAATGATATTTCAAATACGGCGCGTCCATCAAAGACCACAATCTGCGGGCGTGTTTATAACTCCAACCGTTGCCCTCACGCGGAAAATCTATCCATTCGGGGTGTCCGAACTCGTTGCCCATAAAGTTCATATAAGCCTGTCCGCCGTTAACAATCGTAAAGGCACGAATCATTTTATGAAGGGCAATTCCACGGTCAATTATCATGCTGTTGATGTTTGTCGCCATGCAGAAATACATCTCTTTGTCCATCAAACGGAACGCAATCGTTTTGTCGCCCACTAACGCTTGGTCATGACTTTCAGCGTATGCAATAGTACGAACCTGCGGCAAACGATTGTTAAGAACGTTCCAAAGTTGATAAACATTCCATTGATCATCAGACTGCTCTTTAAGAATCTTAATCCAAAAATCCGGAATACCCATGCCAAGACGATAGTCAAAACCGAGACCGCCTTCCTCAACGGGACACGTTAAACCCGGCATACCAGAAACATCTTCCGCAATAGAAATTGATTCAGGATTGATGATTTTCATCAATTTGTTAGCGAGTTGAAGATACGTAACAGCGTCAAATTCAACACCGTCGCGGAAATACTTATATTGGTCAAAACTGTCAATATTACCGTGATGGAAATACAACATTGAAGTTACACCGTCAAAGCGGAAACCGTCAAAATGAAATTCTTCCATCCAATAGCGGATATTTGAAAGCAAAAACTGAATAACTTCGTTTTTACCGTAATTAAAAAGTTTTGAATCCCACTGCGGATGGTCGCCTCTGCCGCCCGGATGCGTGTAAAGGTCATCAGTTCCGTCCAAACGGTTAATGCCCTCTGTTGTATTCTTAACAGTATGAGAATGAACAATATCCATTATGACACGAAGTCCGTTTTCGTGAGCGGTTTTGATAAGGTGTTTCAATTCTTCGGGCGTTCCGAACCTCGAACTCGGCGCAAAAAAGTTTGAAACATGATAACCGAAAGAGCCATAATACGGATGTTCAGCGATTGCCATTATTTGAATAGTGTTATAACCGCCTTTTTTAATATGCGGCAAAACATTTTCTTCAAATTCTTTGTAAGTTCCTACACCTTCTTTCTCCTGCCCCATTCCGATATGACATTCATAAATGAGCAAAGGCTCTGACGGATTAGGACGGAATTTTTTTCTCCCCCAAACAAAAGGTTTTTCAGGTCTCCAAACCTGTGCTGAAAATATTTTCGTAACATCGTCCTGAACGGCACGTGTAGTATAAGCAGGCAAACGGTCGATAATTGAATCGTCAGCACCGTGAACTATGATTTTGTAAAGCGAACCGTGAACGAATGTTTTTGAATAAGTTTTGTCATCTAAAAAAATCTCCCAAATACCGTTTTCTTTTTTTACAAGCGGATTTTTGTAACGATCCCACTTGTTGAAATCACCAAAAAGAAAAATCTCTTTTGCGTTAGGAGCCCATTCGCGTAAATACCAGCCCTTATCTTCTTCGGAATAATTAAGACCCAGATATTTATATTGACCAGCAAAATCTACGAATGTCGGATAATAACTTTCAAGTTCTTTGAATTTAGCAAGATACCTATTGTAACGTGCTATAATATCGTCTTTTACAGGGTCGAGCCAGTGGTCATCCATAATGGACAAATGAATAGGCTCTTGAGTCGTTTGAACTACGGAAGTTTCTGTTTTTTTGTTTTTTACTGGCGTTTTAGCCGTTTTAGATGATTGTCTTACCATAATAACTATAATTACATATAATAATTTAATTTGAGCGAAATTAAAAACAAATTACGAAAATAAAAAACTTTTTTTTAATATTTTTGCAATAATAGTTCAAAGGCAACGTTTTAAATAGTGTAAGGCAAATAAAAATATTAATTAACTAAAACTTCAGATGCCTATGAATGAAAGTTACCCAAAGAAAAATTATTCAAAAAATTACATTTCGCTCGACGGATTTCACCGTTTGACCCGTGAAGTAGAAACCATGGAGAAAGAGGTTTTTACAAAAGTTGACAACTTAAAACTGTCGCCGAGCAAGGAAACATTAAAGAAGATTTTTTCCTTCTTGTAATTTATAAAGAATAAAGAAACATAACATTTTTTTTAGGGCTGCTTGAAAAAGGCAGCCTTTATTTTTTAGAAATTATTTTTGAAATATTCCATATATTCCAAACCTTTTTTAACATAATCGGGGTCATAAGTAAGATGTTTGCCGCTTTTAGGAATCGGGCGTCCCGTGTTATGAATATGAAAAGCATCGCCGTAACGGGCTTGTCTGATGTAATCACCGTATGTTTTATCAATCCAAAAAACGCCCCAATACAAAGAATTAGCACCGCGTAAGTCCTTGATTTTCACATCCAAATGCAAACATTTATAACCCATTAATTGGAAAGGACCCCAAGAGGATGCCAAATTTATCAACGCCTCATCGGAGGCATCGGCAATATCCTTGTACGAAATATTTTCAAGCG
>Ga0256407_10011814_pt1 | contig 12009 bp, 8 predicted proteins | sample RumenRJG_04DNA_FD_193489 | JGI IMG/M metagenome (GOLD analysis project Ga0256407, IMG submission 193489) | Bovine rumen microbial communities from Lethbridge, Alberta, Canada - RJG_04 | ecosystem: Host-associated > Mammals > Digestive system > Stomach > Rumen | place: Canada: Alberta | collected... | reverse complement strand
TAATTAGAAACTCGGGTCGTAAGACTCGTTTTACAAAGGAATTGATCTACTGGTTAGCGCTGTGTGATTTGACTTTACTTTGATATATGAGCCGCAGGCGAAAGCTTGCGGCTTTTTTTGTTTCTTGACGCAAACGCTGAACAATGCGATTGTGACTAATTCGTAACAAGGTAGCCGTAGGGGAGCCGTCTCGGCGGCTGGGGTTCGCCTCCTTTCTAAGGATAATTAGAAACTCGGGTCGCAAGACTCGTTTTACAAAGGAATTGATCTACTGGTTAGCGCTGTGTGATTTGACTTTACTTTGATATATGAGCCGCAGGCGAAAGTCTGCGGCTCTTTTTTGTTTCTTGGCGTTAACGCCAACAATCTAATTCTAATCGCCTGAGGCGTCGCCGCCAACGAGCGGCGACCTAGAATCGCGCGCCCGAGAAACCTTAAACAATTACAGACGTTCAGGCGCGCTACCCTCGGCGGCGGGGATTTTTGTTTACTGTCCTGGTCGAAGTTTATCGCGGAAGCCTTTCTTTATATAGTGTGATTAGTTTTTATTTTTTAGAAAATTCAAGCGTCGCTCTACGTTCTCTAGGTAGACGTCGCAAAATAAGAAGTATAATACTTTAGTGAGCAGACGCCCAGCGTTTGTAAAAGATTGAAACGATTTTGAGGATAACACTGTTGGACGACACGTCGCTATTCGTTAAGACGAGAACGAGTCTGCTTTTCTTGGGACTGCACGTTTCGTAGTGTTTATAAAATTCTTCATTTTTTATCCAATATATGACGGAGAAACAGGATAAGATGAACGTTATTAGGTCGAACACGACGTCGTTAGCGCGTGTTTCACGCATTATTGTTTTGACGTTGACAACAACGGCGTTTGCGCTGACGGGGTGCGATCAGGCTAAGCGCGTCTACAGTAGTCTCATGGGCGCGCCGTCCGACGAAGTTGGCGTCTCGCGTAACGAAGAAACTGTAGTTGAAGTTGGAACTTATACGCTGAAGCCGGAAACAGTAGAGCTTACGCGCGAGTTGATTGGACGGACTCGGGCGTCAAATACGGCGGAAGTTCGTCCCCAAGTGAACGGCATCGTTCTAGAGCGTTTGTTCGAGGAAGGCACCCTCGTCAAAAAAGACCAAGTATTGTATCACATCGACGACAACGTTTATCGTGCGAATTATGAAAAAGCACAGGCGAGATATGATAATCTCGCCCTGATTAAGGACCGATATTTCGCGTTAAAAGAGAAAGAAGCGACGAGCGAACAGTCCTACGAGGAAGCGTTATATAACTGGAAAATTGCGGGAGCAGAACTTGATCTTGCGAAACTTGATCTTGATTACTGCCAAATTAAGGCTCCGATTTCCGGTAGGATTGGCCTTTCTGAAATTACCGTCGGAGCGTTGGTCACGACCGGTCAACCGACCGCGCTTACGACGGTTCAGCAGGTTGATCCGATCTATGTCGATATGAATCCCTCTGTTCGGACGTTACTGGAGACCGTTTCGCTCGACTCTGAGGATTTGACCGAGACCAAAGCGGAATTCTTTATGGGCGCCAAAGCAGAACTCATTCTTGAAGAAGGATGGAAGTATCCTTTCGAAGGCAAGGTTACGCTCATAGACAACCGCATTCAAGAAGATCTCGGCGCCTTGACGATTCGCGCAGAATTTCCCAATCCGGAGCAGATTATGATTCCCGGAATGTTTGTCCGCGTCTTTTTGACCGAAGGGACTCGCGAGAACGCGCTGCTGATTCCGCAGCAGGCTCTGTTCAGAACGCCGGCGGGCGATCCTTACGTGTGGGTCGTCGGCGAGGATTCGACAGTCGGTCAGCGTTCAGTCGTCTCCAATCGGATCTTAGGCAACATGGCGCTGATCGATTCCGGACTCAAGGCGGGCGAACGCGTTGTCGTCGAGGGCGTACAGCATCTTGCGCTGGGCGCGAAAGTTTCCGCTAAGGAAATTACGGATCTACCCAACACGACGACGCTAGAGCCTGCGCTGACGGAAACGCTCAAAGAATCTTCGAAGAGTCCGGTTGCCGAAGCTGCCGAGCACGTCGCGCCGTCCGCGCCGCAGAATCAAGCGACGCCGACCGAGCCGCAGAATCAGACGGCGGAGCCCGCGCAGACGGACGGTAAGTAATTTTCCCCACAGCAAAATCAAGAGATTGTAGCCTATCATGTCTAAATTCTTTATAGAACGACCAATTTTCGCATGGGTCGTCGCCATTATGATTATGCTGGCGGGGTTGGCGGCTCTCATTCAACTGCCTATTTCGCAGTTTCCTAACGTCGCGCCGCCTGCTATCAAGATTTCCGGTCGGTATACGGGCGCGTCGGCGCAAACGATTCAAGACTCCGTTCTGCAAACGATCGAACAGCAGATGACCGGTCTCGACGGATTTCGGTACATGAGTTCGGACAGTTCCGCGAACGGCAGTTTCGAGATCATCCTTACGTTTGAACAGGGCGTCGATCCCAACATTGCGCAGGTTCAGGTGCAGAACAAGTTGGCGCTGGCGACCCCGTTGCTTCCGACGGAAGTTCAGGCCACCGGCATGGAGGTCGACAAATATCAAGCGAACTATATGCTGATCGTCGCAGGATACTGCGACGACGGATCGCTTTCGGACTCCGACCTAGGCGACCTAATGACGGGTCAGATTAAGGACGAGATCGGTCGAATCGACGGAGTCGGTTCGATCGACGTTTGGGGTTCTCAGTATGCGATGAGAATCTGGCTTAAACCAGATAAACTTTCGGCGTTCGATCTAACGGCGAAAGACGTCGTCGCGGCGATTCGCGAACAGAACGTCCAAGTTTCCGTAGGTCGTCTCGCCGGCGCGCCGGCGCCTGAGGGCGTCCGTATGACGGCGACCGTCGTCGCCAAGAGTCAAATGACCACCGCGCAGGAGTTTCGCAACATTCTGTTGAAGACCTCGACGAACGGTTCTCAAATTCGTCTTTCCGACGTCGCTGAAGTGGAACTTGGCAGCGAGATTTACGAAATTAAAACGCGGGTGAACGGTCATCCTGGGGTAGGGCTTGCGATTCGACTTGCCGCCGGCGGGAACGTTTTGGACGCTACGGATAAGATCAAGGAAACGCTCGCTTCTCTTCGCGGTTATCTGCCGGAAGGGTTGAAGTTCGCCTACCTGTGCGAGAACGCGCCGGTCGTCCGCGCTTCGATTCACGCCGTGGTTCACACGCTCTTTGAAGCGGTCGTCCTCGTCTTCTGCGTCATGTTCCTGTTCTTGCAGCGCGTTCGCGTCACGCTAGTGCCGACGCTGACGATTCCCGTCGTCCTACTGGGAACCTTCGGAGTTCTCTTCGTATGCGGGTTTACTCTGAACGTGACCGTTCTTTTCGCGCTGACGCTTGCGATCGGACTGCTTGTGGACGACGCGATCGTCGTCGTCGAGAACGTCGAACGATTAATGGCGACCGAAGGACTTGACGCCAAGGCGGCGACCGTCAAAACGATGGAGCAGATTCAGGGCGCGCTTGTCGGCGTCGGCGCGACGATTTCCGCCGTATTTCTGCCGACGGCGTTTTTCGGCGGATCGACGGGCGTTATTTATCGTCAGTTCGCCATTTCGATTATTTCGTCGATGTTGCTTTCCGTTTTTATCGCGTTGACGTTTGCGCCCGCGCTTTGCGCTTCCATGCTCAAGCCGCCGCGGAAAAACTCCAAACCGTTTTTCTTCTTCCGATGGTTTAACAATTTCTTCGCTTGGGGAACCGAAAAGTACGCTTCCGGCGTCGGATATATCACCCGCCGTCGCAAGCGTTTCCTGATCGCGTTTGTGGCGATTCTCGTTCTTGTCGCCTACTGGTATCCTAAACTGCCGACCGCGTTCCTCCCGACGGAAGATCAGGGCAACCTGTACGTTTTAGTCGAGTTGCCGCCTAACTCGAGTCAGGAGCGAACTCAGGAGATTTTGGATCAGATTTCGCAGTACTTTAGCGACGCTGAAGGAGACAATATTTCCAATATTCTAGCGGTCAACGGTTTCAGTTTTGCCGGATCGAACCAGAACGCCGGAATCTTCTTCATTTCGTTGAAGTCGTTCGAAGAACGAACGCAACCGGGTCAGGACGTTTTCAGCATCGTCGAGCGAGCGCAGGTTAACTGCTTCTCAAAGATCACGAAGGCGAAAGTCACGCCGGTCATTCCGCCGTCGATGATGGAATTGGGCAACGTTTCCGGGTTGGATTTTTATCTACTTGATCGAGCGGGACTTGGTCATGACAGGTTGCTTGAAATCCAACAGCAGTTTCTCAAGGAACTCAATTCTTCTAACGAGATCGCCGCCGCGTGGACGAACTCTCTTCCCGACGAACCTCAGTATAAAGTCGATATCGACGACGAACGTGTTCGCGCGCTTAATTTGAGTCTCACCGACGTCAACGACACGACGTCGATCGCGTGGGGTTCCAGTTACGTCAACGACTTTATCGACCGCGGACGCGTTAAACGCGTCTATGTTCAGGGCGAATCGAGCGCGCGCGCGAGCGCTTCCGACTTCGAAAAATGGTACGTCAGAAACCAAGTCGGTCGTATGACTCCGTTTTCGGCGTTTGCCTCGGGACACTGGACGAGCGGCGCGCCGAAATTGGCTCGATACAACGGTTTGCCGGGAATCGAGTTTAACGCGGTTCCGGCGCCGGGGGTGAGCTCCGGCGTCGCGATGGCGAGGGTCGCCGAATGCGTTAAGAAACTTCCGGCGGGAGTCGACCTGAGCTATACGGGCTTATCCTACGAGGAAATTCAGGGCGGTTCTCAGGCGTCGACGCTTTTCGCGCTTTCATTGCTGATCGTCTTCCTTTGCCTTGCGGCTCTTTATGAGAGTTGGTCTGTCCCGTTTGCGATTGCTATGGGCGTTCCTTTCGGCGTGCTAGGCGCCGTCGTGGGCGTCGCCGCTCAGGGGCTGACGAACGACGTCTTTTTCCAAGTCGGTCTGCTGACCGTTATGGGGCTCTCGGCGAAGAACGCCATTTTGATTGTCGAGTTTGCTAAGCAGATGGTGGAGAAGGAGGGGGTTCCTGTTATTGAGGCGGCTGTTAACGCGTGTCGACTTCGTCTACGTCCTATTCTGATGACTTCCGCTGCGTTTGCGCTCGGCGTGTTGCCGATGACGATGGCGAAGGGCGCGAGTTCGCTGAGTCAGCAGTCGCTTGGCGTCTGTGTTTTTTGCGGCACGGTTGTGGCGACGTCGTTTGCGATCTTCTTTATTCCGCTCTTTTACGTCTTTGTTATGAATCTTTTCAGTCGAAAACGTAAAACGGCGAAAGGATAACAGGCGACGAAACGTCTAGCGACGTAACATCGCATGGCGGCGATACGAAGAAGGCAAACGGGGAAGATTTCGTTTGCCTTCTTTTCTTTTATTGCCGCGTCTCTGACGTCGTCGTTGAAAAGGAAATATGAGGAGAAATCGTCTTCGCGTTGAAAATTCATCGGCGTCTCGAACGTTAACAATATGCACAGTAATTTTTTAAGACGCTTTCATATCCTCACGGGACGTGAGAAATTTTTCTTTGGGGGTTTACAATTCGTCAAGATCGCTTAGAATTTCGCGAGTAATTTGAAGAGGCGCGACGACGAGGATCGTCGCTCGACGCTTTTTTTTTTCGCTTGTTGTTTCGTCGTCTGTTGCGACGTCGCGAAGTTCGAGGTTCTCGGACGAACGAGCGCAGGGTTCCGTTCGGCGTTAAAAAAAAAACGACGCGTTGAACAGCGGAACGCTCTTTTTCCTGCGCGTTTCTCTTTTTCTGCGCGTTGCGTAAAGGATTCGCCATTTTAGTTACGGCGCGTTGAACGTTGGTCTGCGTCGTGATCAAGAACAGAGGTTAAGTTATGACGAAGCATATTTTTGTCACCGGCGGCGTCGTTAGCTCTCTCGGCAAGGGCTTGACGAGCGCGTCGATCGGCATGTTGTTGGAAAATCGCGGACTTTCTGTCAGAATGCAGAAGCTTGACCCCTACATCAACGTCGACCCGGGCACGATGAGCCCTTACCAGCACGGCGAGGTTTACGTGTTGGACGACGGGAGCGAGACCGACCTTGATCTTGGTCATTATGAGCGATTCACGCATTCTCCGCTTTCAAAGGACAGCAACTGGACGACGGGGCGAATCTATAGCAGCGTGATCGGAAAGGAACGTCGCGGCGAGTATCTTGGGAAGACGGTTCAGGTCGTGCCGCATATCACAAACGAGATCAAGAGTTGCATTCGCCGATTGGCTTCGGACGACGTAGACGTCGTCATTACGGAGATCGGCGGCACGATCGGCGACATCGAGAGTCTTCCGTTCCTCGAGGCGATCCGTCAGTTCCAGATTGACGTCGGACGCGAAAACTGTTGTTTCATCCATCTGACGCTCGTTCCTTATCTTAAGGCTGCGCGCGAACTCAAAACGAAACCGACTCAGCACAGCGTCGGTCAACTACGTCAGATCGGGGTTCAGCCAGACTTTATCGTTTGTCGTACCGAGCAGCATATTTCTTCGGAAGACGTCGATAAGATCGCGCTCTTCTGCAACGTTCCGAGACAGCACGTCGTCGAAGAACTTGACGCCGATTTCTCGATTTACGAGGTGCCTCTTTCGCTCGTCGAACACAATCTTGACAGAATGCTTGTCGAGCGACTGTCGCTGACGAAAGCGAAGGAACTTGATCTCACGAGATGGCACGAGTTTCTTTCGGCGCTTCGCAACACGCAGACTGACGTTACGATTGCGGTCGTCGGCAAATACGCCAAGCACAAGGACGCGTATAAGTCGATTTACGAAGCGTTGGTGCACGCCGGCGCCGCGAACTCGGCGAACGTCAGAATTTTACGGATTCCGAGCGAGAATCTGGAACGCGAAGAAACCCGCGTAGCCCTTGAGAACGTACAGGGAATTCTCCTGCCCGGCGGCTTTGGCGAACGTGGAGTCGAAGGCAAGATTGAAGCGGTTCGGATTGCGCGAGAGCGGAAGATTCCATTCTTTGGAATTTGCTTAGGAATGCAGTGTGCGGTAATCGAGTACGCGCGCAACGTTCTCGGAATGAAAGACGCAAATTCCACGGAGTTTTCCAAGGAACTGGAATATCCCGTCGTTTGTCTTATGGACGAACAGCGCTCCGTCACCGACAAGGGCGGCACGATGCGACTTGGAACTCAGCCGACCGCGCTGCTTGCGGGCTCTCGAGCCGCGAGCGCCTACGGAACTTTGGACGTCCAGGAGCGTCATCGACATCGGTATGAGTTCAACTACGAATATCGCGACCGCTTTATCGACGGCGGTCTCGTAATTTCCGGCTCCAGTCCCGACGGCAAACTCGTCGAAGTCGTCGAACTGGACGAGCATCCGTGGTTCGTCGCGGTTCAGTATCACCCGGAATTCAAATCGAAGCCGACGCAGCCTCATCCGCTCTTTAAGGCGTTTATCGCCGCCGCCGTGCGGAAACGACGCGGCGCGAACGACGAAGGGGAAAAATGATCGCGCTTGCGCGTCTTTGTCGATTTGTTGCGCGCGAGGATTTCTCATGCGCGCTAGGAAACGTCGGGCGGCGACCGTCTGACGTTTCCTTGTTTGGAACGTCGCTGGACGACGATTTATAACGCTTCGTGATTTTCTAGGATATCGCCGTGGACTTCTTACAACTCAACGGAAAACGTTTTTTGATCTTTGGCGTCGCGAATAAAAAGAGCGTCGCCTACGCCGTCTCCAAAGCGCTTCTCGAGGAGGGCGCGGAATGCGTTTTTGTCGTGCAGAACGAGACGATACTCGAACGCGCGAGCAAACTTTTTCCCAATTCCGCTTTCTTTACCTGCAACGTGGAAAACGAGGATGAGATCAAGGCGCTTCGCGAAAAGGTCGGCGCTCGGTTCGACTCCTTCGACGGGATGCTCCATTCGATCGCGTTTGCCGACTATTCCGAAGGAATGAAACCGTTTCACGAGACGCCAAAACGCGCGTTTCTCCAGGCGCTTGATATTTCCTGTTTTTCGCTCGTCGAACTTTCGCGCGCGTTCGCCGATTTGCTCACGCCGACCGCGTCCGTCGTGACGGTTTCCATCTCGACGACGACGATGGCGAGTGAGAATTACGGTTATATGGCGCCGATTAAAGCGGCTTTGGATTCCTCTTTGGCGTTTCTCACGAAATCGTTTTCCGCGTTCTCGAAGATACGTTTCAACGCGGTCGCGCCGTCGCTCCTCAAGACTTCCGCGTCGGCGGGAATCCCCGGTTATCTCGATTCCTACATCTTCGCGGAACAGGCGATTCCACGTAAAGAGGCCGTTAAAACCGAAGAAGCCGCCGCCGCCGCCGTTTTTCTTTTGAGTCCCCGATCGAGTGGAATCGTTTCGCAAAAGATCGTCGTGGACGCGGGAATGTCGACGAATTATTTCGATAAAGCGATAATCGACCGGGTCGTCGGTAGGTAAATTTGGAAGATACGTTTACGAAAGGTTGAGACGATGGCGGATATTCGTAACTATCGTGGGAGACGTTACGACACGCTCGAACTCGTGAACGTCGGAGTCGCGGGCGAACGAATTGCGACGGTTGAAGTTTCTTCGCCCAGTTCGGACGCGGACGTTCCGTGGATCGCGCCGGGAATGTTCGATATTCAAGTCAACGGGGCTGTGGGGTGCGAACTTTCGTCTTCTCGACTCACGCGGTCTGGCGTCGTCAAAGTCCTTGAAAAAATGTTGCGCGACGGCGTTTTTCGATGCTGCCTTACGCTGACGACGAACGCGCCGGAGACGATGATCCACGCGGCGAGGACGATCGCCGACGCGCTCGACGAACGTCCCGAATATCGGTCAATCGTTTGGGGAATCCACTTGGAAGGCCCCTTTATTTCGACGGCCGAAGGGGCGATCGGCGCACATCCGAGAAAATACTGCGTTCCCTATTCCGAGGAGTTTATCCGCAGCGTTCAGGATGCGTCGCGCGGGCTCGTGAAACTCGTCACGCTTTCTCCCGAATACCCGAACGCGGCGGAATTTGTTCGTTTTTTGAAGTCGCAAGGGATAGTTGTCGCCGTCGGTCATACAAACGCGGACGGAATCCAGCTTGACGACGCCGTTTCGGCGGGCGCTACGCTCTCTACTCATCTGAGCAACGCGACGCGTCATCTGTTGCCGAAATGGGAGAACTATTTCTTCGCACAGCTTGCCGACGACCGTCTTTGCGCGAGTTTGATCGTCGACGGATTCCATATATCGCCCCAACTCGCGCGCGCTATCGTTCGCGCCAAGGGCTTAGATCGACTTATTCTCATCAGCGACCAGTCGCCGCTCGCGGGGTTTCCGCCTGGAAAATACTCGATGGAGCTTTGCGATTTTGAGATTCAACCCAACGGTAAAGTGACGCTTGCGGGGGATCCGAATCTTCTCGCATGCGCGTCTTTCCCCGTTTCTTGCGGCGTCGTTAATGTCGCGACGATCGAGAAATTGCCCCTGTCAAAGGTTTATCCCCTCGCGACGACGAATCCGGCGCGTCTCCTCAACGCGCCGAAGTTTAGTTCGGGAGAGGGCGACTTTCTTGAAGTTGGAGGTCTCGCCGACTTCCTGCTCTTTAACGTCGAACCCGCGACCTTTGGCGAACACGGGCTTTACGACGGGCGTTCTTTCCATACCGGTCGTTTCAAGTTTGACAATATCGTTTGGCGCGGTCGCGAGATATCCTGAAACCCCGTTTTGGGGGGATAGACAAACGTAAAACGGGACGCTCCGAGGTATTCGCCAAGGAGCGTCCCGCTGTTTTTAAGGAGTCTGCGCGACGTTATAGCGTTTTAGTCGCCGAGGTTGCCCTCGATTCGAGCGTTGGCGCAATTAGAATCGATTCTGACCTTGCCTTTGACGAAGTTGTCGGTTACGACGACGCGTTTCGTATTCTCCGAGATGGAAATCTGTTTCTTATTCTCTTGGAAATTACAGCCGCGAATCATAACGGAGCCGCCGTCGATTTGAATAGCGGCTTTTCCTTTGTTCCCGCGGTCCCACTGGACAAATTCGCAGTCGCTAAAGCCGATCATGCCCCTGTCGGAACCTGAGATACGCGCGATTTGTTCGCAGGGTCCCCAGAACGCGCAGTTGGCGAAGCGGACCGAGCCGGAGTTCGTTTTCGAGGCGACGACTTGCGTCGGATTTTCGCCGTGCATCGCGACAAATTCGCCGTTCGTAATCAACACGCCAAAAATGGCGCTCTGTTCGATGAGAACCGACGTGTGGCAACTGTCCGCGCCAATTCCAAGGAAATTGCCGTTGCAAACTCCGTCCGCGCTGCCGCCGAACTCATATCCGACCGCGTAGCCGAAGCAGAACGTGTTCAGCACGTAGTGCCAGTCGGTGCGTTTGAAAATAAACGCTTCGCCGTTGGCCTGCTGCCATTCGAAGAGCTTTGGCTTCATACTCCACCAAGGGTTGAAGTGGACGTTTTCGATGCGTCCGATGTCATAGATGCGATCGACGAATATCCCTCGACGAAGAGGCTGACCGTGGATATTGCGAATTAACGCGCGTTCGTTGCGAGACGCGTCGATTCCGTTGTACGGATTCAGCAGTTCGACGTCGAGAATCGCGGGATTCTTACCCCGCATTTTAACCGCCCACGGATACGGGGTGGGGACGTCGTTATCCTTCTGTTCAGGCCAATACAGAACGACGCCCTGCAAGACGCTGTTCGTGTTCAGCGTGATGAACGCGTCCGCGTCTTCGTTTCCGGCGTTTCCCGTAACGAGGAAGGTCGCGCCGTCGTCGGTCGGCTTGGGCAACCCCTTGTCGCGACAGCCGTTGTGCGCTGTCACAGAGTTCCACGGACCGCGAAGCGTCGCGCCTTGCGGCACGTTGAGCGATCCCGAAAAACGGTATTGTCCTTGAGGGACGTAAACGACTCCGCCGACGGCGCCGAGGGAGTCGAGCGCTTTTTGGAACGCTTCAGTTTCGTCCGTCACGCCGTCGCCGACCGCGCCGAAGTCGCGGACGTTAACGCGTTGCGCGTCGTTTGCGGAGGGTTCGATATTGGCGGTTTTGTCTTGAGCGACCGTCGAGCCAAGGCTTAAAGAGGAAAGCGCTAAGAGCAGGAAGGGAACGGCGTAACGTGAAAGTGTCATGATTTCACCTCAATTTGAGCGGAATCTGGAAACGCGCCTCAACTCTTTTTGGCGCTTCGAGGACGGTTGCGTTCGTACATTTCGCTAATTTTAGCGACGACAAGCGCGTTGACTTCCTCTTCTGTTTTGGTTTTGAGAAATTCAGGGGAAAGCGGTTCGCCGTACTCGACTTTAACGCGCTTTTTGAAGGGGGAGGGTAAAACTTTCGTTCGCGGGAACGCTTCAAACGCGCCGGAAATCGCGACGGGAACGATACATGCGTTCGATTTGACCGCCATCGCGGCGTATCCCGACGTAAAGGGCGCAAGTTCGCCGTCGAACGAGCGGCTTCCTTCGGGAAAGATGAGAACAGCTTCGTTGTTTTTAAGGCGTCGCAACGTTTCACGGACGCCCTGAAAACCCATTCCCTGCTTGTCAAGCGGAATCGCGTCGACGGAGTCGATCAGTTTGCCAAAGGGTTTGAATTTGAAGAGAGTCTTTCGCGCGAGGAAATTCGTCATGCGGAAATAACCGCAACCAATCGCGGGCGGATCGAGAAAACTCTGGTGGTTGGAGACCAAAAGGGTAGGCCCCTTTTTGGGGACGTTTTTCGAATTGATATACTTAATTCGGAATAATATCTTTATTCCCACGTAAAGCGAGAACTGACAGAAGTGATACCAAAACGCGTGGCTTTTGGTTACGACGCGTTTTGTCGATTTTTTTTTCAACGAGGTTCCGGTTGGCTCCGGAGCGGGAGACGTTTCAGTCGCCATAGCTTCTTCAGAGATACGAGGTGGTTTGGAAAAATAAGACGTCCGCGACTTTGAGGCGGACGTCGTCAAAAGATGAATCGTAGAGGCGTTTTAACAGTTGGCCGAGGGACGGCGACGGACGTTCACTTCTTGATCGAA
>Ga0256407_10011810_pt1 | contig 12012 bp, 9 predicted proteins | sample RumenRJG_04DNA_FD_193489 | JGI IMG/M metagenome (GOLD analysis project Ga0256407, IMG submission 193489) | Bovine rumen microbial communities from Lethbridge, Alberta, Canada - RJG_04 | ecosystem: Host-associated > Mammals > Digestive system > Stomach > Rumen | place: Canada: Alberta | collected... | reverse complement strand
TCATGTCTGCATTCTTCTGCTGGAGTCTTCCCAATGGTATGGGCCTTTACTGGATCACCGGTGCAGTGATCCGCTGCATCCAGCAGGTTGTCATCAATAAACAGATCGACAAGATGGATATTGACGCTATGGTCGAGAAGAATCTCGAGAAGATGAAGGAAAAGGAAGCTAAGGAAGGCAAGAAGGACAAGAACCGTGTAAGCAGCAGTACTATGAACACTTATTCTTCCATGAATACAAGAAGAATGAAGGATAAGTCCAGCACTTCTGTCAGTTCTGATTCTGAGAGAAAGGCCCAGCAGGCCCGTCAGACAAACGGCAAAAAATATAAGTCCGGAAGCCTTGCAGCAAAAGCCAATATGGTCAGCAGCTTCAATGACGCGGATAATTCCTCCTCAAAGAAGCAGGGCGGGAAAGGATAATATATGTCCCAGGAATATATCGAAATTACAGAGAAGACTGTGGATGATGCCATTACCACAGCCTGCCAGAGATTATCTGTGACCAGTAATCGTCTGGATTATATAGTATTGCAGAGAGAAAAATCCGGATTTCTCGGTATCGGCGCTAAGCCTGCTATCATTAAGGCCAGAGTTAAAGACGCCGCGGATGCTACGCAGGCAATTCTGGATGATGTGATCGGTAAAGCTGAGAAGAAGATCCAGAAGGAACTTAACGGCAAGTCTCCCGAAAAGAAGGAAATCAAGGATTCAGCGCCTGCAGCCAAAGAAGAGACAAAGGCTTCCAAAAAGGCTGAAAAAGAAGTCAAGTCTGAAAAGAAGGACGCCGAGAAGACTGAGAAGAAGGAACTGAAGGAAAAGGATAAAGAGGGCAAGAAGAACAATAAGAAGAATAAGAAAAAATCTTCTGCTCCCAAAAAGGCTGAGGCGGAAGCTCCGGCCGCAGCTGCTTCAGCTGCTCCTGTTGAAGAGAAGGCTGCTCCCGCTCCCAAAAAGAAAGCGGTCATCCCCCAGCTTACGGATGAAAAGATCGCCGAGATCAAGAAAGCCGCGCACGATTTCCTTGTAGGCGTCTTCAAGACCATGGATATGAATGTTGAGATCAGCGAGGAGTATCAGAAAGAGACCGGCATTCTCACCGTCAATATGGAAGGTGACGATATGGGCGTTCTGATCGGCAAGAGAGGTCAGACTCTCGATTCTCTTCAGTATCTCGTATCTCTTGTAGTTAATAAGGACGTAGACGGTTATATCCATGTTAAGGCCGATACTGAGAACTACAGAGAGAGAAGAAAGAAAACTCTTGAAAATCTTGCCAAGAATATTGCTTTCAAGGTAAAGAGAACAAGACAGCCTGTGGCCCTTGAGCCCATGAATCCTTATGAGAGAAGGATCATCCACTCCGCACTGCAGGATGAGAAGTTCATCACAACTTACAGTGAGGGTGAAGAGCCCTACAGAAAGGTCGTAGTAGCTCTCAAAAAGGATGAGAACGGCGAAGATCTTCTTAAGGAAGAGCGCTTTGAAAAGGGCGGCCGCGGCAGAAACGGCAGAGGCAGAAACGGCCGTGGAAGAAAAGGACGCGATTATCGCGGATCCAAGGATAACCGCCGTGGTTCAGATCGTTCCGCGGAGAATAATTCCAAGCCTGAGAGCGAGGAATAATACGGCATTATTCAAAAGATTCAGAGCCGGGTACTTAGCGAAAAAGTGCCCGGCTCTTTCTTTTGTCAGAAGTTTATTGTATGCTGATTTTTAATAAAGACTATTAGAAAGGGGTCTGTGGGGATTATGGCTCTTATGTATGATCATGTTCAGGCAGATACGATCGCAGCGATCGCGACAGCCATGTCTGAAGCGGGAATAGGGATAATAAGGATAAGCGGTCCCGATGCGGCAGCGGTCGGATCAAGGCTTTACCGCACTCCCGCGAGGAACAGAACAGATATTTCTGAGTGGCGTCCCGGTACGATCCGATTCGGTTATATAGTTGAGACTGATGAAAACGGTGAAGAAAGTCTCATAGACGAAGTCATGCTCTCCTGGATGAAGTCACCTCACAGTTATACGACTGAGGATACAGTAGAGATCAACACGCATGGCGGCATGTTCCTGATGAACCGTATTCTGGAACTTGTGCTGAGATCCGGCGCAAGGCTTGCCGAACCAGGTGAATTCACTAAGAGAGCATTTCTGGGAGGAAGAATCGACCTTGCCAGAGCTGAAGCAGTCATGGACCTGATCTCCTCAGGAAATGAATTTGCCAGAAAGACTTCAGCTGCTCAGCTTGAGGGCGCTGTATCTGCCAGGATCAGGGAACTAAGGGAAAAGATCCTATACGAGATCGCCTTTATTGAATCCGCGCTGGATGACCCGGAGAATTACAGTCTTGACGGCTATACGGACAAACTGATGTCGGTCTGTCAGGATCTGGAAAAAGAGATGAGATCTCTTCTCTCCCACGCTGAGGAGGGAAGGATCCTCAAGGATGGAATCAGGACAGCAATTGTGGGAAGACCTAATGTAGGAAAGTCTTCTCTCTTAAACCATCTGGCCGGAGAAGAGAGAGCCATCGTCACCGATATAGCGGGTACAACGCGCGATACTCTCAGTGAAACAGTCAGAGTGGGAGGCGTCCTTCTTCATCTGACAGATACAGCGGGAATCAGGAAGACTTTGGATAAAGTGGAGCAGATCGGCGTCGACAGAGCCCAAAAGGCCCTCGACAGCGCTGACCTGATCCTGTTTGTGATCGACAGTTCAAGGGCTCTTTCCACTGAAGATGAAGAGATCGCCGCAAGAATCATCAATAAGATGGAAGAAGGCAAGAAGTGTATCCTTCTTATGAATAAGACGGATCTGTCCTCCGGCGTGAAAGAGGAAGATGTCAAAACTCTGTTCACTTCTAAGGGAGCGGAGTGCCCTCCTCTTCTCTTCTGCTCTCTTCAGACGGGAGAAGGAACTAAGGAACTTGGAGATTTTATTTCCGAGATGTTCCACACTGGAGAGATCGCGCAGAAGAATGAAATTTTCATCAGCAATCTCAGACACAAAGGAGCTGTTCAGGAAGCGCTCGACTCCATATGTCTTGTAGAAGACAGCATAAAAAACGGAATGAGTGAAGACTTTTTCTCCATCGACCTTATGAATGCTTACCGTGTTCTGGGGACGATCCTGGGAGAAGCTGTGGAGGATGATCTTGTAGAGGAGATCTTCTCTAAATTCTGTATGGGTAAATAAAAGTACAGTTAGATATAACAAACTAGTTTGGAAGGATTTAGCAGAGTATGGAATACCACATTGATACACAGGTGTGCGTGATCGGAGCCGGTCATGCGGGCGTTGAAGCCGCACTGGCCTGCAGCAGGCTCGGACTTAAGACTGTGATCTTTACAATGAACGTTGACAGCATCGCTATGATGCCTTGCAACCCTCATATAGGAGGCTCTTCTAAGGGGCACCTGGTAAGAGAGATTGACGCCCTTGGCGGTGAGATGGGCAAAAACATAGATAAGACTTTTATTCAGTCCAAGATGCTCAATGTATCCAAGGGACCTGCGGTTCACTCCCTGAGGACACAGGCGGATAAGGCCGAGTACTCCAAGGCGATGAGGCAGGTTCTTGAGAAACAGGAGAATCTCACGATCCGGCAGGCGGAAGTCACGGAAATTCTGACAGAGGAAGGAAGAGTTACCGGTGTCAGGATTCACACAGGAACTGTCTATAGATGTGTGGCTGCGATCATATGCACGGGTACTTACCTCAATGCCAGATGCCTGGTCGGGGAATCTATCACAGAGACCGGGCCCAGCGGAATGCAGAGATCCACGGGACTCAAGGATTCCCTGAATGGAATCGGGATCCCTCTGCGCAGATTTAAGACAGGAACACCGGCCAGAATGGACGGAAGATCGCTTGATTACTCCAAGATGACGATCCAGGAGGGAGATAAAGTTGTAATTCCCTTCTCCTATTCCACAGACCCCGCGGATGTACAGATTGAACAGGTCCCCTGTTTTTTGACCTATACAAACGAAGAGACGCACAATATTATTCGTCAAAATATAGACCGCTCTCCAATTTACGCAGGTATTATCGAGGGAACCGGTCCCAGATACTGTCCTTCCATCGAGGACAAAGTGGTCAAGTTCGCGGAGAAGACAAGGCACCAGGTCTTTATTGAACCTGAGGGGCGAGGCACCAACGAAGTGTATGTGGACGGAATGTCCTCTTCCATGCCCGACGATGTGCAGCAGAGAATGTACAGAACGGTTCCCGGTCTTGAAAACTGCGTGATTGTCAAGAATGCATATGCCATTGAATATGACTGCATCAATGCGAATCTCTTAAAGCTCACACTTGAGACCAGAGATGTGGAAGGACTCTTCTGCGCCGGCCAGTTCAACGGCAGCAGCGGATATGAGGAAGCTGCCGCGCAGGGACTGATGGCCGGAATCAATGCCGCCATGAAGATCCTCGGCAAAGAGCCCCTTGTACTTAAGAGATCGGAAGCTTACATCGGCGTTCTGATCGACGACCTCGTGACCAAGGACAACAGAGAACCTTACAGAATGATGACTTCCCGCGCTGAGTACAGGCTTCTTCTCAGACAAGACAATGCGGATCTGAGACTTCGCAAGTACGGTTACAGAGTCGGACTCATTACGCAGGAGCAGTACGATCATGTCTGCGCTAAAGAAAAAATGATAAATGATGAGATCGCAAGACTCAAGAGCATCAGAATCGGCGCCGCGAGGGAGAATCAGGAATATCTGCGCGCTCGTAATTCTGCTGACCTTAAGACAGCCTGCTCTCTTGCAGAGCTTATGTGCAGACCGGAACTCGGCTATGAGCAGGTGGCGGGTCTTGATCCTGACAGAAAGCCGCTTCCCAAGGAAGTTACAGAGCAGGTGGAGATCAATATCCGCTATGAGGGATATATCGCCAGACAAAAGAGGCAGGTTGAGCAGTTCGATAAGATGGAAAACAGGAAAATTCCTGCAAACATCGATTATAACGATGTCGGAAGCCTTCGTCTTGAAGCGAGGCAGAAACTCAAAGAATTCAGGCCTTCTTCAATCGGACAGGCTTCCCGTCTGTCTGGAGTCACACCGGCCGATATCGCTGTGCTGCTGATCTATATGGAAAAGTACAAAGTACAGCAAAAGACAGAACAGGCAGGAAAGGATACAGACAATGACTGAAAGCATTAAAAGAGAGTTTATAGAGAATGCCGCAGAGATCGGCATTGATCTGAACGACAAAATGCTCTCATCCTTTGATATATATTATAAAAACCTTCTGGAATGGAACGCAGTCATGAACCTGACAGCGATCACAGAAGAAAAGGATGTATTTGAGAAACATTTCCTCGACAGCCTCACAATCACCAAAATTGTTTCACGTGAAACACTAGACAAAGGATGCACACTTATGGATCTGGGAACCGGAGCCGGTTTTCCGGGACTTCCCATTGCTATAGTATTTCCTAATATCCAAGTAGTGCTTGTGGATTCCCTCAACAAGAGAATCAGGTTTCTTGAGGACACAGTTCAGAAACTTGGCCTTTCCAATGTCACTTGCATTCACGCAAGAGCGGAGGAACTTTCCAGAAACAAGAAATACCGCGAAAAAATGGATTTCTGCTGTTCCAGAGCTGTGGCAAATCTGTCGACACTTTCTGAATACTGTCTGCCCTTCGTAAAGAAAGGCGGATGTTTTATATCCTACAAGACAGAACAGGTTCAAACTGAGCTTGATCAGGGACAGAACGCGATCAAAGTCCTCGGCGGAGGAAATGTTCAGGTGGAGTTCTTCACACTTCCCGGAACGAATTACCAGAGATCACTGGTTAAGATTGAAAAAGTGGCTGCTACGCCTCCTAAGTATCCGAGGAAGGCGGGGACGCCGGCAAAAGAGCCTATTAGGTAACCTGCGCGAGGGAGGCACACCCACTGCCCATAAAGACGTTTCTTTCGTGGGGATTCACTCAAATCTTAGTTCTCACTTCGGAGGGAACCGCTCGGCAAACTCGCGTCCCGCTCCTTACTTCCGCGGGGCGCTCAAACATGCCTGCTTTCGGGCTGCAGGAGCTGCAGCCCTCATTCCCTCCTCCGTTCGAATAAGATTTGGTTCATCCAGCCACTCTAGAAAAGCCTTTATGACCAGGGGTGTGCCCTCCCTCGCTTACGTTATTCCGACCGGCACAAGAGTCCCAAGCCAAGTAAATTCAACATAATTGAAAGAACAGACTTCTATAATAAATCTCGTAGTTTACTCATGAACCGCAGCCACTATATTGGGCTGCGGTTTAGTTGTTTGTGGATATTATGTATGAGTGTTTCACGTGAAACATTTGGAGTTTTGATTGTTTTACTGGAATTTTATAAGTGGCAGAGGGTATAGCTGATCGGGTGGGATTGAATGAGCCAGGTAGGTTACACCCCTGATAACAAAGGCTTTTCTAGAGTGGATGGATGAACTAGATTCTTTTCGAACGGAGGAGAAAATGAGCCCTGCAGCTCCTGCAGGGCGAAAGCCAGCATGTTCGAACGGCCCGGGCTATCAAGACCGGGCTGTGAGTTTTGCGAGGCGGTTTTCTCCGCAGTGAGATAAGAATCTATGTGAATCCCCACGATAGAAACGTCTTTGTTTTCAGTGGGTGTAACCTGCTTGGCTTATTGCTCACAATTTCATTGCTATGTTTCACGTGAAACACCATAATATGATATAGTATAAGAAGATTAATAACCCAGTACGGAGGCACACTATGAAAATGACAAGAATTATGAAAAGATATGCTACATTCCTGATCGCAGCAGCAATTTTGATTCCTGCTATGGCAGGATGCGGCAGTAAGACGGATAATACACAGAAACCTGCAGAGACAGCAGAGGTTTCTGAATCAAAGGAAGCGACAGAAGTTCCTGAATCAGAAAAAGTGGCGGAAACAGGCGCAACTGAGAAGGAAGCTCAGCAGGAAACCGGAGAAACCGGGGCTTCTTATGACTTTGTGGTGGACTATAAGACCTCTGATCTGTATACAGAGGATGATATGAATAAGGCTATCGAGGTAATTCTCAGGGAGTTTAATTCCTGGGAAGGCTGCGTCATGAAGGAATTAAGCTATACAGATGATCAGAAATGTGAAGATAATCTGAGTTATATCAATAGTCTTGCAGTTGATACCAAATATGATGAGTGTATTGTCTTTACGAGTACTTTCCACTCCCCTGTGGAAGGTGGAGACGCCTGGGAGCCGGACTACGATTATGGAAACTGGGAATGGTATCTCGGAAGAACTGACGGCGGGGACTGGGATCTTTTGACTTGGGGATATTAAAATCTGCAGTGAAAGAACCGGAAAACAGGAATTATAGAAAGAATCAGGGATCGTAAATGGGAAAAATCGTAGCAATAGCAAATCAAAAGGGTGGCGTCGGCAAAACAACGACGGCGATCAATCTCTCCGCAGCCCTCGCTGAGGAAGGAAAAAAGATCCTGGTTGTTGATATCGATCCTCAGGGAAACTGCACCAGCGGTTTCGGAGTTGATAAGAATAATCAGGAGAATACAATTTATGAGCTTCTTCTTGATGACTGCACGATCAATGAGTGCATTGTAAGAAAGGTCATGGAAGGCATTGATCTGATACCGTCAAATGTCAATCTGGCGGCTTCGGAGATCGAACTGATCGGAATTCCCAGAAAAGAGTTTATTCTCAGAGATGCGCTGGACTATATAAAGGATGATTATGACTATATAGTTATGGATTGTCCTCCCTCTCTGAATGTTTTGACAGTGAACGCAATGGTCGCGGCGGACTCCGTGATCGTGCCGATCCAGTGCGAGTATTATGCGCTGGAAGGGCTCAGCCAGCTGATCCACACGATCAATCTGGTAAAGGCGAGGCTTAACAGGAAACTGGATATTGAGGGAATCGTGTTTACGATGTTTGACGCACGAACTAATTTGTCAGCGCAGGTCGTGGAAAATGTCAAAGAGCATGTGGAACAGCATATCTACGAGACGGTAATTCCAAGAAATATTCGTCTCGCGGAGGCGCCCAGTTATGGAGAACCGATCACGGTATATGACAGAAGATCGTCTGGCGCGGAGGCTTACAGAGCGCTGGCCAAAGAAGTGATCGCAAAGGATTCTGAATAAAATGGTTGAGAGGGGTTATTGAGAGAATGGCTAGAAAGCACGGAGGTTTGGGAAGAGGACTGGATGCGCTGATTCCTATGAGAGAAGAAGTTGAAAAAGCTATGAGTTCGGCGGAATCCGAGGGAGTTGAGATTCTATTTGCCGATGATGAAGATGATCTTCCGGCTGTAGAGAAAAAAGTAAGTGTTCCTCAGACAGAAAGTGTTTCACGTGAAACAATTAGTTTTAAAGAGGATGTGAAACAGGAAGTTATCAAAGAAAAAAAAGAAGAGACTCCTGTGGCAGTTAAGAGCCCCGAAACTAATGTTGATGATCTCAAAGAGGCTGTAACTGTCAGGATCTCTGAAGTTGAGCCGAACAGAAAGCAGCCCAGGAAGACTTTTGATGATGAAAAGCTGGAGGAGCTCGCTGAATCAATCAAGACGTTCGGACTGCTGCAGCCGATCCTGGTGCAAAAGAGAGACGGCTATTATGAGATCATAGCCGGCGAGAGACGCTGGAGGGCTGCTCTTAAGGCGGGACTTAAGGAAGTACCGGTAATAATCAGGGATTACACAGAAAAAGAGATTCTGGAACTCTCTCTGATCGAGAATATCCAAAGGGAAAATCTCAATCCTATTGAAGAGGCACAGGCTTACAAGCGGCTGATGGATGAATTTGGCTTAGGACAAGCAGATGTGGCACAGCGCGTGTCCAAGAGCCGCCCTGCTGTGGCAAATTCTTTAAGGCTTCTCAAACTGGAAGAAAATGTTCAGAAGATGCTGATCGACGGTCAGATCTCAATGGGCCACGCCAGGGCGCTTCTTCCTCTTGAGATTCCCGAGGAACAGTTGGCAGTTGCTCAGAAAATAGTCGAGAAAGAACTCAGTGTTCGTGAAACCGAGAAGCTGGTCAAGGATCTCTTAATGACCGGAACAGGCAAAAAAGAGATAAAGCCGGAAGAACCAAAAGAGGATCCCAGCATTGAGATCATCTACAAGCAGATCGAGGAGAGACTGCAGCAGACCCTGCATACCAAGGTCGCCATTCAGAGGAAGAGAAACGGGCACGGCAAGCTTCTGATCGATTTCTATAACAGCGATGATCTCGAGAAGATCATAGACAGGCTGACGGATCGGTGAAGATTGTATTTGAGATAAGTCACCTGCGCAAGCAGTTGATAAATAGTTAGGAAATTTATAAGAAACATGTTATAATATGGCGCGCAGTAATGCGAAAGAAATAAGCCGGAACAAAGGAAGGTGACAGAAGATGATTGATGTTAAGTTTTTGAGAGAGAATCCGGAAATCGTTAAAGAGAATATTCGCAAGAAGTTTCAGGATGTGAAACTCCCTCTTGTCGACGAAGTGATCGAATATGATGAGAAGAGCCGCACAGCTCAGGGTGAGGCGGACCAGCTTCGCGCGGAGAGAAAGAAACTCTCCAAAGAGATTGGCAAACTGATTGGTCAGGCCAAGAAGGATCCCTCCAAGATGGCGTTAGTCGAAGAGGTTAAGGCTAAGGTCAATCAGATGGCTGAGCGTCTTGAAGAGCTCGACGCCATTAAGAAGGAAGCGGATGAGATCGTCCTCAAGGATATGATGGTGATCCCCAATATCATCGATCCTTCCGTTCCGATCGGACCCGATGATACTCACAATGTGGAGATCCAGAAGTACGGTGAGCCGGTTGTTCCGGATTTTGATATTCCTTATCACACCGATATTATGGATACTTTCGACGGCATCGATCTGGACAGCGCAGGCCGCGTATCCGGCAACGGCTTCTATTATTTGATGGGCGACATCGCGAGACTCCACTCCGCGGTTCTCTCCTATGCCAGAGATTTCATGATCGGTAAGGGATTCAATTATCATATCCCGCCTTTCATGATCCGCAGCGCGGTCGTATCCGGCGTTATGTCCTTCGCTGAGATGGACGCTATGATGTACAAGATCGAAGGCGAGGATCTTTACCTGATCGGTACGTCCGAACACTCCATGATCGGTAAGTTCATCGATCAGATCATTCCCGAGGAGAAGCTTCCCCAGACTCTCACCAGCTACAGCCCCTGCTTCCGTAAGGAGAAAGGTGCTCACGGCATTGAGGAGCGCGGCGTCTACAGGATCCACCAGTTCGAGAAGCAGGAAATGATCGTTGTCTGCAAGCCCGAGGATTCCATGAAATGGTATGACAAGCTGTGGAGCTATACAGTTGAGATCTTCCGCAGCATGGATATTCCGGTGAGAACTCTTGAGTGCTGCTCCGGCGATCTGGCCGACCTCAAGGTCAAGTCTTGCGACGTAGAAGCCTGGTCCCCCAGACAGAAGAAATACTTCGAAGTCGGCAGCTGCTCCAACCTCGGTGACGCACAGGCGAGACGCCTTAAGATCCGTGTGAACGGCGCGGACGGCAAGAAGTATCTTGCACACACATTGAACAACACTGTAGTGGCATCTCCCAGAATGCTGATCGCATTCCTTGAGAACAACCTGCAGGCAGACGGATCTGTAAAGATTCCGGTTGCTCTTCGTCCTTACATGGGCGGCATGGAAGTGATGATGCCCAAACATTGATAGTTTAGAACATACGTTCTGTCAGAGGTATATTTTGCACAAGTACTTCAGGGCAATCGGGTTTTCGGAACCAATGAAGACCCGCGATACATATAACTTGATAGATGATGTGCTTGAAAAGGCGGAGCACAGAGCTTATATCACGGATCCGGCCGATGAGGACTCCATGCTTACGGAGCTTCGGATGGATTACGGAAACGGATATGGGATCTGTGCTGTCGGCGTCTTCGATGAGGACAATGACTTCAGTGGGGAATCCCTGTTTCCCTATTTTATAAGCGAGTCGGTCAGTTCCATTGAGCAGGTGAGCGTAGAAGAGAGGATCGAAGGACACACCTATGCAGGTGTTGTGGACGATCTGAGCGTCGGTACGACCCTGATCTTCAGACTGATCAACTCCGTTGAATTTCTCAAATACGGCGCTCCTGAGATGAAGCAGATTCCGGGAACTTCGGTCTGTCTTTCCGGTCTTTGTGTGAGCGGAACGGTAATGCTTCCGATCCTCAAGACAGAAGATGAGATCGAGGACAGCAGAGAGAAGGAGATGGCCCGGCGCAACCTGATCAACCTGGCCCGCAGCGGTGATGAGGACGCCATGAAGGATCTCACCATGCAGGATATGGACATGTATGCTGTGATCATGGACAAACTCCAGGAGGACGATATCTACACTATTGTGGATTCAACATTCATGCCGACCGGAGTGGAGTGCGATCTGTACTCAGTGCTCGGCGAGATCCATCGGTGCGTTATCACCGAGAATCCTGTCACTAAAGAAAAGGTGTGGATACTGACGATCATGTGCGGAGACCTGCTCTTCAAGGTCTGCATCAACGCTATAGATCTGTTCGGTGAGCCCGCTCCCGGAAGAAGATTCAAGGGCGTGGTATGGATGCAGGGAGTCATCAATTTCCCTGAAGAGAACAGTGATTTTGATGATCTGTAACTTGGGTCTTCCATATTTGGCAAAAAAGTGTATAATATTAATGTTCTGAATTTATAAGTTCAGAACATTATATGTCTGCGTAGCTCAGTTGGATAGAGCGACCGCCTCCTAAGAAAATATCGAACATGCGGCAGAAAAAATTTGTCCGCTCGATTTTCAGGGGGTAAAATGACAGAGGAAAAATCTAATAAAGTCGTGTGTTCCATAACACTACAAACGACAATATTAGAAATTTCTAAAAAACGTCTAAAACGTCTAATGAAAAATGGACGATTTGGAGCCCGGGGAGCCCGAACCCGAAAGGCCGGAAAGCCTTGAAAATACGGGAAAAATCAAAAGATGTTTCTGTAGCTCAGCAGGATAGAGCGTCCGCCTCCTAAGCGG
>Ga0256407_10011809_pt1 | contig 12014 bp, 8 predicted proteins | sample RumenRJG_04DNA_FD_193489 | JGI IMG/M metagenome (GOLD analysis project Ga0256407, IMG submission 193489) | Bovine rumen microbial communities from Lethbridge, Alberta, Canada - RJG_04 | ecosystem: Host-associated > Mammals > Digestive system > Stomach > Rumen | place: Canada: Alberta | collected... | reverse complement strand
CATTGCAGAGGTAACTCCACGGGGTGTGTATATCAGACTCCGTAGTGTGCTGCGAGGATACGTGTATCCTCATAAGCACACTTTACGGTGTATCTATATACCTCAACGTGGGTGTTTCTCTGTCTGTTTTCCTCAAGGCTGTGGTAGGCCTGAATACAAAACAGGCAGATGATTGCACCCACGTTTTTTTCTTTTGTAGTTAACCGTAAGTATTATTTGTTCGTATGGGTGAAGGCGAGCAACTATAAAAGAACGAACTAACGACAAAGGAATAATATAGCGATATTGACATCCTTGATAAGGCTGAAGAAGCAGAATTAGGACCTCTGAAAACACATCAGTCAGACAAGGCAACGGATGTTTGCGCTCATACGGGCGTGGACCATACGATTGTTGTCTGATGTAGGCCGTCCTAAGCCTTGCTTCTATCAATCTCTCCACGCCCCCTTTTCGAAAAAAACGATAAGAGGGCTTTTTCATGTCAAAGAAAAAATTTAAAGGAATTGATTTGTTTTGCGGTATTGGTGGTTTTAGGCTCGCGATGGAAGAAGCTGGAGTGAAATGTGTATTCTCTTCAGACAATGATAAATTCGCCCAAGAAACATATAGTGCAAACTTTGGGGAGGTACCTCAGGGCGATATTAAGAAAATTGAAGCAAAAGACATTCCTCCATTTGATATTCTGGCTGCGGGATTCCCTTGCCAACCATTCAGCTATGCAGGTGAAAAACAAGGATTCAATGATGAGACTAGAGGCACTCTGTTTTTCGATATATGCAGAATACTTGAGTACCACAAACCTCCTATGGTATTTTTGGAAAATGTAAAAGGACTGAAGTCTCATGAAAATGGCAAAACCCTTAATGTCATTTTGGAAACATTGAAAGAACTTGGTTATTTCCCTCATTGGACGATTCTCTCTTCACTAGATTTTGGCCTTCCTCAAAAGCGTGAACGTTGGTATTGTGTTGCCTTTCGGAAGGACTTGGATTTTCATTGGCCAGAACCGATAGGAGGACATCCTACACTCAGGGATATTATTGATTTGAGTGACGATAATCCTTCATTGAAGTTACCACAATTTGAACTTGACAGAATTGATTATCACTTTGCAACGGCCAACCCCGGAGACAGAGTGAAACATGACAATTCAAAGTATGCACCTAATACAAAAAAGGGAAAATATGGTGTTTATTCATTCCAAAAGCCAGACGGTTCGCTTCGATTCCATGTAGGTGATGTCGCAAAAACGCAAATACAAGAAGCTTTTTATTCTTGTCTTGATACGTATGCTTCGACCATCATTGCTAATAGAACTCCCAAACTCTGGGATATACGAAGAAGACTCTCTGTTTTGGAAGCAAAGAGATTGCAGGGTTTTCCTGATGATTTCAAGTTCCCTGTTTCTGATGCGCAAGCATATCATCAATTGGGCAACTCTGTAAGTGTTCCTATTATCAAATTGATAATGAACGAAATGATTCGCACATACGAAAAAAGCGATAAGTTATGAAATATATTGATGTAGAAACGGTAGTTGAATCCTATAAGGGGTTTCAAGATTGCATGACAAATAAATCATGGGGGTATTTGGCATTGCTTAAGGGATGTAACGACAGTATTCGTCCATTGATCCCATACGAAGTTAACATAGACGTAGTATCAAATTTTCTAGAAGGAATCTTCAATCTATCGCAAACAAAAAGACAATATGATGGCGGTCGTTCGTTGTATGTTGTTTTTTCTAATAAATGGGATCATTATTTTATCGATCAAGGCCGATACTCTCCCAATATCTATGATGTTGCAGTTTGGGCCTATCGCAGGAAGGGGTTTCCTGATAATGTAACAGAAGAAAAGGTTCTTGATGATTTTGCAGAAGAATTCAATATTCCATTTAGCATCATAAAGGAGAGTTTCAATACTCAGCATAAAGCTATTTCCTTCACTAATGCATTATATTCTGAGCAAATTTTAAAAACGAAACTGGCACGAATTGGAGTTGATGTATCCAAGAATAATATTGATGCCAAAAAAGGTGGTGTTGTCGCTTCACCAGGTGAAATTAGTCGTGGCCCATTTGTACAGACTCTATATGCAGGATTAGACATAACAGATTACGTATTGATTCTTCAATCAAACTATAATACACTTTATGGGGGGAAAACAAAATCCGGTAGTTCACCAAAGGCTATTACTTCGGTAGATGATTCACCACTTAATCCTTTTATCACAGCCATCCGCACCAAACCTTTCTTGCTTCTTGCCGGCATTAGCGGTACTGGTAAATCACGTATCGTTCGTGAGTTGGCATTTAAGTCCTGTCCAGAATATCTGCAGGATAAGGATGGTACGATGCCAGGAAACTATTGCATGATTGAAGTGAAACCAAATTGGCACGACTCAACGGAACTGCTAGGATACTACAGTAACATGAATAAGAGTTATCAGTTCAAAAAGTTTGTGAAGTTCCTGATCAAGGCGAAGATGAATCCCGAAGTACCGTTCTTTGTTTGTCTTGACGAAATGAACTTGGCTCCGGTTGAGCACTACTTTGCTGAGATGCTGAGTGTCATGGAAACTCGCAAGCATCCCAAGATGGAAGGAACTGATGAAGTGAACAAGGATGTCATAAAGACGGGTGCTGTTGTTGAAAGCCAGTATTTTAAAGAGTGGACATGGACTGATGTAAATTCTTCTACTCATACGAAGACTAATATGTCGGACATGGACTGGTATAGAGCTTTCTTCGATGTGGCTAAGGATTCTGAGGAAGAAGCGCAAATCAGTAAGTATCAATATGAGAGGACTCTTCAAAAGGAGGGCTTGACGCTACCTGATAATGTCATCATCATTGGCACCGTGAATATGGATGATACCACTCATCAATTCTCTCGTAAAGTGATAGACCGTGCAATGACGATAGAGATGAATGGCGGCAAACTGAGTAACATGTTTGGTGGCAGTAAGAACTTGGAATATCTGCCAAAGGAAGAACAGAAGAAATGGCAGAAGAGTTTCCAGCAGCTATACGTGAATGCAGACGAAGTTTTGGAGGCACATCCTAATGAAGCAGAAGATATAATTGAAAAGGTGCCAGCGAAACTTGACAATATTAACAAGGCTTTGAAAGGAACTCCGTTTGAGGTGAGCTATCGTGTATTGAATGAATTAACCATTATGGTTGGAGTATTGCTTGACAGCAAGAAAGAAGGTGAGAACATAGATGATATTATCAACCAGGCTCTCGATTATATTCTATTGATGAAGATACTACCACGCATAGAGGGCGATTCAGATATGTTCAATCTTTCAAGGGAATTCAAGCAGGAAAACCATGTGGAATATAATAATCGCTTGGAATGGCTGATGGCATTGGCTCCTGAAATCAAAACAAAGGAACATGAAGACGATGATTATCGGCAGACTGCTCGCGAGAAGATAAAGGAAATGATGGAGCGACTGAAAAACCAGGAGTTTACTCGTTTCTGGCCATAAGATTCACATAGGATGCAAACAGACGTTCTCAAACTGAAACATGTTGATGGCGACTACGAGGTGATTGTTCGCACGCAGGACATTGGGAGCTCTTGGAATAAATTCGAGAGCAGGATTCGCTATGCAAAGAATTCTAACCCAGATATTGATGCGCCTGAGGCTTATTGCTTATATAAAACGCAGGATGAATGTAAGCTGACTCTGTATAGTCCTATAGAGCATAAAGAGGTATCGTTGTCAGATGGAAAAGAGTGGGATCATTTGTGGCCAGTATTCTTTGAGACATGTAAGTATCAGATAAGGATTCAGTTTCACGAAGTTGATGCAGACTCTAAACCTGAGGTGCGACATGTGAGGAAAGACGTGGAGGAAAGTTTCTTTCTTGATGAAGAACAGAATAAGAAAGAGAAGTCGCTCACTGGAGAGTTGGACTTTCTGAACGAACCAGGTGTGTTTCGGTTGGAGTTTTGTTATCAAAAAAACGGGAAACGCAAGGATGCCTATGTCTGCTTCGATGTTGTATCGCCAAAACTTGATACCAAGAATGACTATGCCTCATTGCTGCGTGAGGTAAACGATGAATATCAGGATGTGATTTATCGCTACCTAAGTATCACGATACAGCAATTCAGTCGTGGTCACCTGAACAACGATGCCACGTGGATGCAAGCTTTCCAAAGTATTGTGGATAACTACACGAAGAACGTGAAGTGGGTGATTCAGAATCCTCATACTCAGGTGGTGAAATACAGGACATCGCGTAAGGCAGAGCAAATAAAGCGTTGGACTCCAGAAATGGAGGAGCGATATGCAGAGGTGAAGGCCGAAGGGAAATTGGAAGAATACTATTTCAGCTATGATGAGGCTTGTTCTACTCAAGATACGATGGAGAATAGATTTGTGAAGCACACGCTGAAAAGTATTGGCCATAGGTTAAGTGTAGTTATTGCTAATGTTCTGAGAAGTACACAAGAAGAATTGTCTGAACGTCATCGACAGCAATGGATAGGCTATCAGGAAACACTACGTAAGACACTACACCATCCGTTCTTTAAATCCATTGGGAAGTTTGATGGGCTTAAACAAGAGAGCTTGGTGCTGCAGAACCGCAGTGGATACCAGCAGATATATAAGGACTGGCTGAAGCTTAAACGAGGTATCGACCTCTATCATGGAGCTGCCAACATTGGTACGCTACAGATATGGGAAATTTATGAGCTTTGGTGTTTTATCAAGATGAAGAAACTTGTAGCCGAAGTAATGGGAATCAAGAGAGGTGAACCTGACTATGAGAGTTTAGTGACGGAACCAAAAGGTTCTTTACTCAATCCGTTTACAGACTCATCACTGGAGCATGTAGTGATGTTCCGATATCCAGCACCCAAAGACGAAGATGATGACATACGAAAGACACAATTGGAAGCTCATAATGGTGATGTTGTGACGTTACATTATCAGCATACATTTAATAGGGCTAGTGGAAATGGAGTGTACGGAATGGGCATCCACACAGCAACTACGGAACAAAGGCCTGATATAGTATTGAATATTACCAGAGAATCGGGTGAGGTGGTGCTGACATATCTCTATGATGCTAAGTATCGTGTTATCAATGATCGTGCACTTGACAAAGACTTTGAGCAACAAGATGCTGATGAGTTGTTACGATTATCGGGTGGCGACTATCCTCCAACGGATGCTATTAACCAAATGCACCGGTACAGAGATGCCATCTATTATAGTAAAGAACAGGAGAAGTATCGCTCGAAGGAAGTGATAGGTGGATACATATTGTTCCCTGGTCGTGGTGATGATAAATGTGTTAGGGATCGATATTATAGCAAAAGTGTTGAGGACGTGAATATTGGTGCCTTTCCATTACTGCCTAATGTGAATAAAGAACAAGAAGGCAGTCTGCTTAGGGAGCATTTGAAAAAAATATTGATGGAGAAGGCGACAACAGAGAGTCATGTGGCCAAGGCCAAGCCTCAACGTACGTTGGCATATATCTTAGAGGACGAGAAAGCTGGTATAATTGATGACCTTGTAATGGTAGCTAGAGCTGGTAGCGATGAGAAACGTAACTGGACGTTCGAGAACTGCTGGTACAACATTCCCCTTGACAAAATAGCCGACTCCCCAATTTTACAAGCAAAATATCTACTGCTTTTTGTTGGTAATGAGAAGGAAACTGGCAATATCCGGAAGATAGTAAAGTCAAAACATGATGTATGGACGAAAGAACGCTTGTTGGCTGAAGGCTATCCTGACGCGGGACATCCTTCCTATTATATGATGAGAATTCGAAAGGAAAACGGAACGGATGAGTCTTTAAGATATCGTTTGTTTGACTTGAGAAATGTTCCTGCCTTAGTTTGGGGTAGTCCCAAAATGCCATTTTTCTTTGTCAGATTGAAAGATTTATTGGGAGCAATATAGATCTGAGTGTTATATTTAGAACTTTCGGACGTGCTATTCCGTTTGATACTCAATCTCCCTAATAAACAACTCATCTGGTCCCATCCCGTCTTTTGCACACATATACTGGAGAATCCAATTGCCATATTCATCGTATTCGTAAGTGAATTCTGAAACGAGAGTGTAATGAGGCGTATCAGAAAAATCTTCGCATAGGCCATCACCATAGTATGCTTGCTCCATAAGGGTTATCTCGCCTCGCTCGTTATAATAAGTCTTTTCTAACCATGAGAGTTTGCCGTCTTGGAGTGTTCGTGTGATAACAGGTTGCTTGGTTAGGTCAACTTCTTCGTGATGTCTATTGGCAAGTTCTTCTGCATTCTCTTTATAGACAGTCCACCTCTCTTCAGGTTGATCAAGACCCGTCACCATTACTTCACGCTCAGGCTTACCGTTTTCATCATAGTAAGTATCTATGGTTCTATCTAGTTGGAATACCTCCCCGTTATAATTGGCAGTTGCTCCACAGTTTTCGCCAGTAGGATTACAGATTGTTCTCATTGCGTCGTAAAGAGGGTGTGACGCAAAGAACGCTTTCTCTCGGATATGTTTGAATTTGTGCATTTCGTGTTGTATCTTTGTTTATGGGGTGCAAAAGTAGCAATAATATGTGACATTGAGTGGATTTTTGATGATAAATTTGATTGTTGAATGGTTTGTTGTAAAAGTACATCAAACGTAGTGATATACCCCTTATAGCTGAAATCATCGATTGAGCCGAGTGAATTCATGACTTTAGCTCAATCGATGATTTCACTCGAGTGACGTTTTTGGGGTATAAGTCAGATTTTTGCAGAAATATTTGCTTTTATCAGAAGATGTCCGTATATTTGCCGTCGAAATGTTGGCATGATGCTAGCATACTGTATAATAAAAGAGGAAGGATATGTCACAAAAGGGTTCGTCAAACGCGTTGGACTTGTTTTTGCAGCAAAGACGTGCAGCGGAGTTAAGTCAAGAGCCAGAACTCTCGCTGGATGAAATCAACGCAGAGATTCGTGCGGCAAGGGAAAAGAATATGGAATAGAGACTTCAAACATTACCCTCAGACACCTAAGGTCATTAGTCCTGGCGACTTCTTAAAGGTGATAATGGATTCGAACGAGAAAAAAAAATAAGAATGGTGTAACCTGCAGGGCTACACCATTCTTATTATTGTGAGGCAGTTTATAACTGCATGTTTGGTTTCATGACATCATGACATTTTACGGTGTGTGGCTTTGAAAGGGAGTAGGGGGATGTAGCGCGAATATCCTCTACGTTAGAGCCAAATCCGATGACGTATTTTCCTGCAGCTGTCTCCCATGATTGGGTGGCTTCGTTATATGATGCGAGGTCATAGAGCGATAGCTTCATGGTGACGGTCTCGCTCTGGCCGGGCTGCAGTTCACGTGTCTTGGCAAAGGCCTTCAGTTCGCGTGCAGGCTTTTCCAGTCCACCGGCAGGTGCGCTGACATAAAGTTGCACAACCTCCTTGCCGACTCTCTTGCCTGTGTTGGTGATGGTGATAGAAGCGTTGAGCCCGTCCTTCGTAGCCTTAACCTTGGGTTTGCTATACGTGAAGGTGGTGTAGCTCAGGCCAAATCCAAAGGGGTAGGACACGGCTTCCTTCGTTGTGGTGAAGTAGCGATAGCCCACGTTGATGCCTTCTGTATGTTTGGTGTAGTCCTGGAATTCCACTTTGTTATTGCCACGTCCGCGTGGGGCTGCAGGACGTACGTTGGGATAACTGGCGCTGGATGGCAGGTCGATGAGGTTGTTGGGCCAAGTCATGGTGAGTTTGCCTGAAGGATAGGCCTTGCCTGTCAGTACGTCGGCAACAGAATAGCCGCCCTCCTGTCCTGGTTGCCAGGCCAGCAGGATGGCATCTGGCATTGATTTCCACGAAGCAGTCTCAATGACATTACCCATATTGAGCACCACTATCACGCGCTTGTTGGCCAGATGGAAAGCATTGCATACGTCAGTGATGAGCTGACGCTCCACGTCAGTCAGGGTGAAATCGCCTTCCTCATGACGGTCGGAACCTTCGCCTGCCTGTCGGCCCAGAGTGATAATGGCGAGGTCAGACTCCTGTGCCTGTACGTTGATGATGTTACGGCTGACTGCCATTTCGGGCAGGACAGCCTTTCCCCAGAACCAACCGCCACGTGCAGGACCTGCTGCCGTGATGCTCTCCTGATATTTTTTGTAGCTTTGATAGAGGTTGGCCAACTTGCTGTTCACCTTCAATCCTGCCTCTGTGAGTCCCTGCATCATATCGATGGTATGGGCTTTGTTGACATCACCAGAACCTGTGCCACCGGCGATGAAGTCGTAGGAGGTGATGCCAAAGACTGACACGGTTTTCGTGTTGCCGAATGGCAGTGTCTGTTTTTCGTTTTTTAATAGCACCATACCCTCTGTGGCACAACGGCGTGTCGCATCGGCATGTGCCTTCAAGTCAGGCTTATTAGAATATTTGTATGCACGGAAAGCAGGTGTCTTAACCAGATACTGCAATATGCGCTTCACGCAGATATCTAGGTCGGCTTCTGCCAAAACACCACTCTTCACCTTCTCTATGATATCCTTGATTTGAGAGTCGGCACCAGGTTCCATCAAGTCGTTACCAGCCTGAATCTGTGCTGCCGTATTGCGCAGGCCTGTCCAGTCGGTCATCACGATGCCGTCACAGCCCCATTCATCGCGCAGAATGGTTGTAAGCAGTTCGCGATTCTCCTGTGTAAACGGACCGTTGATGCGGTTGTACGACGACATCACCGTCCAAGGGGCTGCTTCGCGAACGGCTATCTCAAAACCTTTCAGGTAGATTTCGCGGAGGGCACGTTGTGACATCACCTCATCTACCCCCATACGGTTGGTCTCCTGTGAGTTGGCGGCAAAGTGTTTCACAGAGGTGCCTACGCCCTGACTCTGTACGCCGCGCACGTAGGCTGCACCAATCTTTCCTGTGACATAAGGGTCTTCTGAATAGTATTCGAAGTTACGTCCACAGAGTGGTGAACGGTGAATATTCATACCTGGGGCAAGCAATACGTCGCAACCATATTCCAATACCTCGTTGCCGATACATTTTCCCACCTCTTCTACCAGTTGCGTATTCCATGTGCAAGCCAGGGCAGTACCCACGGGGAAACCCGTACAGAAGTAGGTACTTGGGTCATTGTCACGCTTAGGGTTGATTCTTACGCCGGCAGGACCGTCTGTAAGCACTGTAGAGGGAATGCCGAGACGTGGAATGGCTTGTGTGGCACCTGCAGCACCTGGCACGCGCTGGGCATGTCCGCCAATCATTCCGTTGCTTGTTGTAGATGCTATTTGGCGGTTGCCGCCTACTACGAGCATCGCTTTCTCTTCAAGTGTCATTGCTTTCAGTACTTCATCCACATTGTTTGTCTGCAATTTTACTTGTGCCGTCATTGTACTGATACTTCCAAAGAGGATGGCACAGGCCATTAAGATTGTTTTCTTTGTCATTTTGTCATTTAGTTTTTATGGTTGTTTCGTTTCTGCCGACAAAGATACAAATAAGCGAGCAAAATGCAAAAGGAAAGCTTGTTTTTCTTTTAAAAAGAATTGCTCCGTTTGTCTGGTTTCCAGAATTAATTCGTATCTTTGCGCCGTCATATGAAAAAGATTATTATAGCCATCGACTCCCTGAAGGGTTGTCTGACATCTACTGAAGCCAACAGGGCAGCAGCGGATGGCTTTGCCTTGTCTATGCCTGAGGCAGAGGTCGTCAGTATCCCTGTAAGTGATGGCGGCGAGGGCTGGCTGGAGGCATTCATGGGTGTCCTTGGCGGAGAGGTAGTAGACGTGAACGTGAAGGATCCAATGATGCGGACCATCATGGCGCAGTATCTGGTGAAAGACGATACAGCGGTGATAGAAATAGCGAAGGCTAGCGGACTGACACTGCTCACGGCAGAGGAACGTAATCCTATGGTGGCAACGAGCTATGGCACAGGCCAGCTGGTGGTGGATGCTGTAAGGCGCGGATGCAGGCATATTATCGTGGGGCTCGGTGGCAGCGCTACCAGCGATTGCGGTATCGGGATGCTACGGGCTATTATTGATGCCTTCGCCCGTCATGGCAGTTGGGATGATGTCAGGGAACTGAGTCATGTACATTTCACGATTGCTACTGACGTGACCAATCCGCTTTGCGGTGAGAAGGGCGCTGCACATGTGTTCGCGCCTCAAAAGGGAGCAACACAGGAACAGGTACTTGCCCTCGATGCGCGAGCCCGTCGTTTTGCGGAAGTCTCATCCAGACACATGGGCTACGACCGCCAGGATATGCCAGGAGCCGGTGCGGCGGGCGGCTTGGGCTATGCTTTCCTGCAATATATGAATGCTGAATGCCGTTCGGGTATTGACCTGTTGCTTGACAGCGTCCACTTCGATACTATATTACAAGATGCCTCGCTGGTCATTACGGGCGAGGGCTCTGCTGATCGTCAGACGCTGATGGGTAAACTGCCCTTCGGCATCTTGCAGCGAGCAAAGAAACACCATGTGCCCACCTGGCTGATAGCTGGTCGCATTAGTGATCGTGAGGCGTTGCTCGATGCAGGTTTTGAACGTGTAGAATGCATCAATCCGCCTGACGTACCGCTTGACGAGGCCGTGAAGCCAGAAACCGCCAAGCGACATATTTATGAACTCTTTTTAGGTGGGATTATATCTGACTGAATAGGAACTGCTGGCTTTGGTACTCCCAGCGAACGATGCCAAAGCGGATAAGACGGGCCAGCAGAGCGATGACTTTAGGACGGGACAATCGTGAGGAGCGTACTATCTGGTTCAGTGTGCGCTGTCCCTCAATGGCATTGAGCAATTGTCTCACTGTGTCGTTGTATGTCATGATAGCACCCTGAGGCTTTTGCTGTTCGCGCCAAAGAGCCAGATGAACAGGCGAGGCAACGATATTCTCATCGTTGATGCGGATATAGGCACGCTTGCTGCCTTCTTCATCCAAAGCACAGATAGGACGGTTGGGGGAGGGTGGAACGGTGGCAATGACAATGGTCCTGCCCTCTACATGATAGGTATCAAACTTGATGCTCGCCTCGGGCTTGCAGTATTTGTAAGCCGCCTGGTGCATCATGTAGATTTCCTCCTCGCTTCGTACACCCGAGAGATGTCCGTCATCGCGCACGCCAATCAGCAGGCGGCCGCCATCGGTATTGGCAAAAGCCGATACCGTTTTTGCCAGTTTGCAGGCATCGGCAACGCGATATTTGAAGTCTTGCTGCTGGTGTTCGCCTTCGCGAATGAGGCTGAGAAGATAGTGCTTGTCATCCATACGGGGTGCAAAGTTATGCAAATTATCTGAAGAATCACGCTCTTTGAGGCAAAAAAAGCGTGCAACCTTTCGGATGCACGCCTTCATCATTGTCATATGTGGTATTTACTTCACCTCCTCGAAGTCAGCGTCCTGAACGTCATCGTTAGGATTTGACTGAGTCTGCTGACCACCCTGGTACTGCTGCTGACCTGCATCGGCACCGGGCTGACCTGCACCTGCCTGCTGGTACATCTTCTGAGAAGCAGCCTGCATCACCTGGTTCAGGTTGTTCATGGCTGTGTCGATAGCAGCAACATCACCTGCCTTGTGAGCTTCCTTCAGCTGGTTGACAGCAGCCTCTACGTTAGCCTTGTCGGCACCCAGCTTGTCACCATTCTCGTTGAGGAAGGTCTCAGTCTGGAAAATCATAGAGTCGGCCTGGTTCATCTTGTCGATGCGCTCGCGCTCCTTCTTATCGTTCTCAGCATTAGCCTCGGCCTCAGCCTTCATGCGGTTGATCTCATCCTGTGACAGACCAGAAGAAGCCTCGATGCGGATGGCCTGCTCCTTACCAGTGGCCTTGTCCTTAGCGCTGACCTTCACGATACCGTTGGCATCGATGTCGAAGGTTACCTCGATCTGAGGCACACCACGACGGGCGGGAGCGATGCCAGTGAGGTTGAACTGGCCCAGGCTCTTGTTCTGAGAAGCCATAGGACGCTCACCCTGCAGCACGTGGATGGTC
>Ga0256407_10011806_pt1 | contig 12016 bp, 11 predicted proteins | sample RumenRJG_04DNA_FD_193489 | JGI IMG/M metagenome (GOLD analysis project Ga0256407, IMG submission 193489) | Bovine rumen microbial communities from Lethbridge, Alberta, Canada - RJG_04 | ecosystem: Host-associated > Mammals > Digestive system > Stomach > Rumen | place: Canada: Alberta... | reverse complement strand
GTCAGGATCCTCGTGAAAGACCGGAACGTCCGCGGTGTGCTCTGTGTCTGTACGGCAGAAACGCGGATGCCGGACGGAGCGGTTTGCGAAAAGGGCGATCTTCTGCTGATATGGGCGGAGAATGTGGTCCTTGCCACAGGAGGTCCTGCGGGCCTGTACCGTGACAGCGTGTACCCGGTCTCCCAGCTGGGGAGCACGGGGATGGCGCTGGAGGCAGGCGCGGCGGGAAAGAACCTGACGGAGTGGCAGTACGGCATTGCGTCCCTGAAGCCGCGCTGGAATGTGAGCGGCAGCTACATGCAGGTGGTCCCGGCGTTCATCTCCACAGATCAGGAGGGAAACGATCCGCAGCAGTTCCTGCTGCCGTATTTTTCAACAGTGGAGGAACTGGCGGGGCTGGTGTTCCTGAAGGGCTACCAGTGGCCCTTTGACGTAAAGAAGCTGGCGGGAGGCTCTTCGCTCATCGATCTTCTGGTCTATCAGGAGACTGCGCTGAAGGGCCGGCGGGTCTGGCTGGATTTTACGGTAAATCCCGGAGGCGCGGAGACGCTTCCGGAGGACCTTCCTGCAGAAGCGAAGCAGTACCTGGAAGCGACCGGCGCCCTGCAGGGGAAGCTTCCCATCGACCGCCTGCGCGTCCTGAACCTTCCGGCGGTGCGTTTTTATGAGGAACACGGTATCGACCTCTCCAGGGAGAGGCTGGAGGTCGCGGTGTGCGCGCAGCATAACAACGGCGGTATTGCCGCGGACGCGGACTGGGAGACAGAGATCCGGGGGCTGTTTGTCATCGGCGAGGCGTGCGGAAGCCACGGGATCACGCGTCCCGGCGGGACCGCCCTGAACGCGGGGCAGGTCGGGGCTCTCCGGGCCGCGGATGCATCCTGCGCCGGGAGCGGCAGGAGAAGAAAGAAACATCTGCGGGCAGTCAGGGGAAAACGGCCTTTGCCGCCGGTGACGCCGCGGACGAATTGAGAAAGGAAGCGGAGGAATTCGCTGCCCTGGCAATGAAAGACGGAAAAGGATGTACAGGCGACACCCTCTCCTCGATCTGGAAAAAAGCGTCAGGGGAGATGAGCGTCGCCGCGGGGATGATCAGAGATGCCTGCGCGCTGCGGGAGGCATTTGACAAAACAGAAGAAATGCTGGCCGCGATGCCGGCAGTGTCCGGGAAAGAGCAGCTCCCGATGTGGTTCCGGCTCAGGGATATGCTGATCACAAGAAGTGCTTATCTCTATGCGATGCTGGATTATCTGGAACACGGAGGGCGGAGCAGAGGCTCGGCCCTGTATACAGATGCCTCCGGAAACAAGCCCCTGGATTCCCTGGATGAGCGTTTCTGCTTCCGTCTGGCGGGAGAAAAGAGCGGGGACGAGATCCAGGAGATCCGGCAGAAGGAGAAGAGCTGGGAAGCTTCCTGGAGGAAATGCCGTCCTGTCCCGGAACAGGATTATGTTTTTGAGACCCAGTGGAAAGCCTGCCTGGCACGGGAGGGCTGAGGAAAGTGCCTGCCAGTAAATATACAAGGATATGGCCGACAGCATATATCCACAGATTTAAACTGAGATAAATAAAATATTAACGCCCCGGTGAATGCGTTATGTCGTAGAACGAACGATACAGTTTCCGTTCCGGATCAGACAGGTTTTCTTTCAAGGCAGGCCTGACGCACTCTTTGAAGCATTCGGCCGGTGCAGGAACCTGTTCTCATAATATCTGGATCCGATTCCCGTAGACTCCCTTTCTTATTCTCTTTATAACTGGACCGGCGGTTCAGCATCCTCCGCAACCTGACCTTCAACGGACGGATGGCCAGGGTCAACCGGGTGCAGGTGAGCGTGACATACTATGAAGCCTGCAAAGATGTGAACCACGAAGCTTACGGTTCCCAGGGCCAGTATAAAACGATCACCGGCATCTGCTGGAACGTGGACGGCGAGGTGACAAAGACGATCCTGGTGGATAAGATGCGGATCCCGATGGGGGACATCGTGAAGGTCGAAGCGCCGGGAAAGATCTTCGAAACGAGATGGGAAGACCAGTCTGTGAGCTGGGATACATGAGGGAGGTACGGGAAATATGACCTATGATGTTGCCTGCCCAGTCTGCGGCAGGATCAATCGCAGCCTGTATCTGGAAGAAACGGAAGGCTGGATGGAATGCGAATGCTGCGAACTCCTCCCAGGACCTGGGCTTCCGGAAGAAGGCAAGGGTCCCGGTATTCCGGAAGGACCGGAAGAAACGGATCGGGATGTATCTTGCAGTAGAAACCTGATGCGGGACATCCCGGACAAGGAGACAGAGATGAAGCTGGATGAGATCTATCCGGAGACGGTCTATGTAAATCCGCTGATGACGCACAGCTGGGGCCAGAGGGTAGTCCGGTTCTATGATCCGGATGGAACTCTCATAGAAGTCGGGACACCGATGTAAACTGATCACATACAATTGAATAATGTAAACGACTTTAAATCGCGCAAGCGGAGCAGCACCCGGGAAAGCCGGGACTGAGAAACTACCAGGCACCGTACGAAGCCGAATCAAGACAAAGGGATAACCATACCTTTTTGATGATTCGATTTCGACGGTGCTTTTTCTTATGCCTCTGCTTACGCGAAATCAGGTCGTTTTTCTTTTTCAGCTGTGTGCAGGTTCACCATTTTGTTTTTCATCTTCGCTCAGACAAAAGCTTTCGAGAATAAACTAAATGTTTCAGCAAAAAGTGAAGTGAAAACTCAAATAAGAACTAAAAACCAAAATGAATGGATTGATATCAAGCGAAAACTAAAGTAATATGTGAAGTATATAAGGAGGAAAACTAAAATGACAAGAGATGAACTCCTGGAAAAGTTAAATGAAATACAAAAAAGCAAATGCGAAACACAAACACTGGAAATAAAGGCGGCAGAGGGCGGTTGCCCGAAAAGACTGTATGATACCTTATCCAGTTTCTCTAATCAGGATGATGGAGGGGTTATTGTTTTTGGAGTGGATGAGAACAATAACTTCAGGGAATGCGGAGTTTATGATCCTCAGGATATTCAGAAGAAAATAAATGAACAGTGTCTGCAGATGGAACCGGCGGTAAGACCGCTTCTGACGGTTGTCGAAAAGGACGGCAGGTTTTTTGTATCGGCAGAAATACCGGGAATAGATATCGCCGAAAGACCCTGCTATTACCAGGGAAAGGGAAGGCTGAAAGGCTCTTATGTCCGGGTGGGTGACAGCGATGAGCCCATGACGGAATATGAAATATACAGCTATGAAGCATTCCGAAAAAAAAATCAGGATGATATACGTCAGATATCGAGAGCAACTCTTGCTGTGCTGGATCATATGCTTCTTGATGAATACATGGACCGGTTAAAAGCGCAGAAGCCGAATCTGAGTTCTCTGTCGGATGAGATGATTTATGAGCTCATGAGCATTACCTGGGATGGCGCGGTAACGCTGAGCTCTGTAATGCTGTTCTGCAGATATCCTCAGGCATTTTTCCCGCAGCTATGCATCACGGCAGTCGTGTTGCCCGGAGATGAAGTGGGAGAATTAGGTGATTCGGGAGAAAGGTTTATTGATAACCAGAGGATTGAAGGGAACATCCCGGAAATGCTGGAGCGGGCTATCACCTTTATCCGTAAAAATATGAGGATCAAAACCATCATAAATCCGGAGACAGGAAAAAGAGAAGACCGCACAGAGTATCCCATTTCGGCCATCAGAGAAGCAGTGCTGAATACGCTGGTTCACAGAGACTACAGTATACATACAGAGGGAATGCCGATACAGATTCTGATGTATCCGGATCGAATGGAAATCAAAAATCCGGGAGGCATTTATGGCCGGATCAGGGTTGACCAGTTGGGGAAAATGCAGCCTGACACCAGAAACCCGGTGCTCGTAACTGCAATGGAGGCCCTGCAGCTGACAGAAAACAGATACTCCGGCATCCCGACAATAAGGAGAACCATGAAAGAAGCCGGATTAAAGGAACCGGTTTTTACAGATGAGCGGGGCGTGTTCACGGTTACCTTATATAACGATGTTACTAATGATAAAACACATAAGAGTGAAGATGTTACGGACAGGGAAGAGAAGCTGCTGTTATTCCTGAATACGCCCAGAAGCAGACAGGAAATAGCAGAGTACCTTGGGTTAAATACCATTGCATATGTCATGCAGGTCTACATCAATCCCATGATAAAGAAAGGTCTCGTAAATATGACAATTCCGGAAAGGCCGAGGAGCCAGAAACAACGGTTTGTCAGGAGCAAATAGACGGTTCTGGTCCTGAAAGCACCGAACAGTGTTTATGCGACTCAGAGATCCCGGGAGTTTATGAAAAACAGGGAGGATAAAAGGTGAAATACAGTGTTGATACATACAGACTGTATCAGAGCGAGAAATATTTTGCGCATACTGTCCGCATTCATGTCAGAATGAAGGATGAAGTCGATATAAACGTACTGGATAAAGCGGTTAACGCAGCGATTAAGCGATATCCTTACTTTGCTGTCAGAGTAACCGTTGATGAGGATGGCGGGTATATTCTCGTTCCAAACGACAAGAAGATTGTCGTGATGCCTACGTCCGAAAAATTGCCAATGATTGGAAGCAGCAGAATAAATGATCATCTGCTTTTTGTGGATTGCTCGGGAAAGGATATCTTTTTCAACATAAGCCATACCATGTGCGGCGGAAGAGGCCTTCAGCCGTGGGTTATGACAAATGTATATGAGTATGTGAAAGAAAAATACAATGTGGAGCCTTTGGCGCCGGATATCAGGAAACCGGACAGCGATTTTCTCCCGGGTGAGACTGAGGAACCCACTATGGATATGCTGACAACGGAAGAGCCAATTTATAAAAGAAAAACCCAAAAAGCTCCGGTTCTTGGCATGGATTACCTTATGAGTGTATTTATTCCGATAAAAAGAGCTCCGAATTATATGGTTGTTACCGTCAATCAGCAGGACCTTCTGAAAGTCTCGAAATTGAATGATTCCAGCGTGCTTTCTTTATTCTTTATTCTGTTTGCAAGGACCTTAGACAGGGTATTTCCCGAGAAAGACAGGGTTATTGTGGGAGAGGCGGCGCATAATCCGCGTGAGAGTATTGGACTTCCCAATACACATTGTGATTTTTTAAGTCATGTGTATGTGGATTATGACAGAGACAGTTTAAAAGGTGATTTAAGCAAACTGGGAACAAGAACCAGAGGACAGATTATTCTTCAGACAGATCCGACTGTCAGCCATGCACAGGTAAAAAAACTGTTTGAACTGTATGAAGAGGTCGACAAAGAGCATGGTCTTAAGGCCAAAAGGAAGTATATGGAAAAACACAGCCTTTCTACCGGAAAGGATGTACAGCACGGAAGCTTTATTGCCAATTACACAGGGCTGATGGATTGGGGGGAACTGGCGGATTACGTTGAGTTTTTTGTATTTGTTATTGAAGGTCATTTTACGATAGAGATCACCGCCATGGCAGACAAGATTTATGTTGGCTTCATGCAGCTTTTAAATACAGATAAGTACGTTAATCTCTTCCGGGAAGAACTTGAAAAGGTTGGTATTCCGTGTACGGTTAAAGGGCCGTTCCCAAAGAGACTGCCAAAGCATGAAATACCTGTAAAATAGGGATCTGCCGATTCCTTATGGAATGTCGATGATTCTTCTGAATCTCCTCCGGGGGATACAGTGCTCTGAGCATAGGATTCTTTTGTTTTCTGCTCACAGCCGATAACAAAGCCTGGATGATACGATCGGAAGTATAACTCTATCAATCGGAAATATATGCCTGAAAATCGGAAATATAAGCCGAATTATCGGAAATTAGTTGATAATATTTCCGATAAATGGTATTTTATTTCCGAATAGGAGGATTAAATATGCCGGATGAGACCAGATATATCACTGCCGCAAATGCAGCGGCTATTCTTCAGATGACTTCAAGAAGGGTGACAGGCCTTTGCCGGGAGGGAAAACTCGAAGGCGCCGTACAGGCCGGACGAAACTGGAAGATCCCTGAGGAAACTGTCCTGAAGTATGCGGAAGCTGCGGGAATATATAAAACTGCGGATCTGAGTTCGACTGCAGAGACTCGTCTGCCTTGTGCGGTAGGAAATACTTCTTTTGTTGAGATCGCAAGCGAGTGCTATTATGTCGACAAGACGCTCCTGATCCGCGACCTGGTAGATGACCATAACATGGTCACGCTCTTTACCAGACCGCGCCGGTTCGGAAAGACACTTGCCATCAATATGCTCAAGACCTTTTTCGAAAAAACAGAGGAAGACACTTCCCGGTATTTCGCCGACAGGAAGATCTGGGAGTGCGGTGAAAAGTACCGGGCCATGCAGGGAAAGTATCCGGTCATCATGCTGACTTTCAAAGACGTCAAGTACGGAAGCTTTGAAGAATCCATGGAGGCAGTCCGGCTGGTCCTCAAGGATGAGTACAAACGTCATGGGGAGCTGAAGAGCAGCACGGCGCTCGGACCGGATGATAAAGCATATCTTGACCGGATGGAAAAAGGAACGCTTTCCGATGTAGAATACAGCCGCGCTCTTCTGAACCTGACCAGAATGCTTTCTGCCCATTATGGCAGCAGGACCATTATCCTGATCGACGAATACGATACACCGATCCAGCAGGGCTATTCGAAAGGCTTTTACCAGGAGATCATTTCCTTTATGCGCAACTTCCTGTCCGGAGGCCTTAAGGATAATGAGAACCTGGCTTTTGGTGTCCTGACCGGAATCATGCGCGTGTCAAAGGAAAATCTCTTCAGCGGGCTGAATAATCCCACCGTGAATACCGTTCTGGACGAAAAATACAGCGCGTATTTCGGCTTTACGGAAGAAGAAGTCCGGGAGATGGCCTCGTACTATGATAAAGAAGATCATATGGAGGAGATCCGCAGCTGGTATGACGGTTACCGCTTCGGAACAACGGAGATCTATAACCCCTGGTCCGTCACCAATTACTTCGCGAATGGCGGCACTCCCCGCGCGTTTTGGGCCAACACCAGCGATAACGAGATCATCCGCGAGATCATGAAGGATCTGACGCCGGAAGTCGCGGAGGAACTTACCCGGGTCCTGCAGGGAGAGGAGATCCATGCGTCATTGAACATGGAGGTCATCTATCCAAGGCTGTCTGACGGTACGGACACGGTCTTCAGCTTCCTTCTGCTGGCAGGATACCTGACCCCGGCGTCCGATCCGGAAGAAACGGAGATCGGGACATTTGCTTCCTTAAGAATTCCAAACATGGAGATCCGCCGGGTCTATAATACAGAGATCCTGGCATGGATGAAGACAAAAACGGCCGGCAGTGTCATCACTGAGATCGAAAGAGCCATCTATTTTGGAGATGGAATACGCCTTGCGAAATCTCTTGGGAATTACATGACCAGTTGTATTTCTTATTTCGATGGTTCTGCGGAAGGTTTCTATCACGGAATGATGATTGGCCTGGTCGCAAGCCTTTCTTCGCGGTACTATATCCGGTCCAACCGGGAATCCGGGGAAGGGCGTTTTGATCTTGCTCTGGAGCCGAAGGAAAAGGGACTTCCCGGGATCGTTATGGAATTTAAAGCTGTTTCCGCATCTGATAAAGCCGACCTGACGGAACTGGCAGATGCAGCCCTCGCACAGATCGATGATCAGAGCTATGTACAGGAAATGGAAGACCGCGGCATCAAAAGCATCATCAAATACGGCATTGCCTTTTCCGGGAAGAGAGTTGGGATAAAGACAGCATGGAACTGAACTCTGCGTTTTCATGAAAATGGCTCAAGTATTCCTGGACCTGCAGGTTCGAGTATGGAGAGTGAAAGGAATTGGATAAAACAGAAGAAAAAGCGATATTCGATAAAGCGACGGAAAAGCTCGATCTCTACGTTCCGCTTTGTCTTAAAGACAATTACGTTGACTATGCAAGAGAGTTCCTTCAGCCGGGAGGCGAGTACGTCAGATTTGCTTTGAAGGAGTTCATGAAAGAATTGCTTTTCGAGTTGATCAGACCCGTCGGAGAGTGGACGAAGGATCCTTATTATATCGATATGGCCCCGATCTACGAGACGGTAAAGCGTGAGCTGGCGGAACACTTTGAAGTCCGGCATGGGCTCGAAGGATATATTTTTTCGGAGTTCGTATACGTGAAGATCAACGATATCCTGTCTTTTATGCTTTTACGAGGACACCACGCGTTCTCGATCGTCGGGATACGTGTCGACGGATTCGATGATGACGACGACAGCGACTGGATGGGATACGTCGCCGAAAAAACAGGGGATGAACTGCTCGAGTGCCAGGCGAACGGCGACTGCGAGCAATGCTCAGCGTACTTCTTCCCCGATCAGACAACTGAGTTCTGCCGCGTCGCCGAGTACGTATACGACAACATCGACCGCTTCATGGAAATGGCGGAGGAAAAGGCGCGGGAAGAAAGACTGTTTTACGAAAAGCTCGACCTGTATGAAAAGATCGTCGGCAGATCCGCCGCGAAATACGGAGCGGAAGGTGAAAGAGAGTATCTGACCCCGGACGGCGGCTTCGTGAAAAACTGCATGACGTCTTTCGTAAAGGGTCTCGTATACTCACAAAACGGACTTTACCACGACAGCGAGCTTTGGGAGGACGATGGTTACGAGGTCGATCTGGATAAAGCATACGAAGAAATCAGTTCTCGTCTTTCCCCGAAAATAAACGTAGTGAGGGAGGCGTACGAATTTTACTATTCGGAAAACATCACTGTAGAAGTGACTGGCGACATTCATCTGATCCTTGTCAGAGAGGCACCGCTGAAGATCTTGAGGATCTGGGTGAATAAGGTCGATTCCGAGCACGAACACGGCAAGTGGCTCGCCCCGGACAGGCTCTGCGAGTTCTGCGACATGGTCGGGCATATCTGCGATATATACGGAAAATATGAGCAGCTCGCCTTACAACGCGCCGCGGCACTGAGAGAAAAGCTCGGCCTGTGAGACCGGATTCATTAAGAGAGGAAACGAAAGTCGCTGATTCTTCTAAACAGTTGTGTGCAGGTTCACCATTCTGCTTTCGCAGACTCCCTTATCCGGCGTTGAAGAAGGATTCTTTCAGCTGCTTCAGAAAGCGTTCCGCGATCGGTGTAAAGGTCTGATAGCGATTCCATGCAATATAGAGCGAGGTCTCCAGCGGCGGATCCAGGGGCCGGAACGCGAGCCCGCTCCCTTTGGATGTATCGATCAGATGACGAAAAGTCAGTAAATATCCGAGTCCTTCCCGGGCAAAAACAGATCCGTTATAGGAAAGCCGGAAAGATCCCTCCAGCTTCATTTTCGAAAAAGAACTCCCAGCCCACTTTTTAATGTCTCCGTTCCAGGCCTGCTCGGAACAGAATAAAGGCAGGCCTTTCAGGGTGTCCGCCCGGATCACATCCTTTTCTGACAGAGGATCTCTTTCCAGGATTACCAGTCCCCATACATCCTTTTCCGGAAATGCCAGATACTCATATCTCCGGCTGTCCGGAAGCTCCGCCAGCACCAGGAAATCCAAAAGTCCCTTATCCAGCTTGTCCGCGATCTGTTCGGTATCGCCGCTGGTGATGTGGTAATGCAGGTTCGGGTAACGGGTCTTAAAATCCCTGATCACACGGGCCAGATACCTGATCTGGTAAGACTCCGCCAGGCCCAGATACAGTTCTCCGCCGCTGATGTCATCGAGGGAAATGAATTCCCGCTCTATTTTGTCTGCCATGCTGATGAGGTCCTCCGCCCGGTTCCGGAGCAGTATCCCCTCTTCTGTCAGCCGGATGTTGAAACTATGACGGGTAAACAGCTTTTTCCCAAGCTCATCTTCCAGAGATTTCAATGCTTTGGAAAGAGTCGGCTGTGTGACGTGCAGGATCTCGGCAGCTCTGGTCATGTTTTCTTCCCTGGCCACTGCCAGGAAATAACGCAAAGTACGGATCTCCATCGGAAAAGCTCCTCTTGTATTTGTTATTTATGATATTCTTAACTGGAATATCATGAAATAAATTATAATTATTAGCGCATCGCTTTGCAAGCTGTTATGATAGCCTTGCCGGATGGAAAAAACTACAAATCCTTCGGCAGATCGTATAAGAGAATTCAGAAAGGATTCTGCAGCGATGAACGTAAAGGAACGGCTGATACAGGGACTTTCCGAGGCCGGATGCAGTAAGGAAACAGCAAAGAGAATCGGTGCTCTCTATGAGGCCGGCAGCTACGACGAGGTACTGCACCAGATGAAAGTTCAGCGCTGTGTGCTGATCGATGAGATGCACGAGAGCCAGAGAAAAGTAGACCGCATGGACTTCCTGATCAGGAATCAGGAAAAACAGATGAAGTAAAGAAAGGTTAGGATTTGATATGATCTACAGAGATTTTCAGGACATGAAGCTGTCTGCTCTTGGCTTTGGAGCAATGCGACTTCCGGTGATCGACGGTGATGACAGCAGGATCGATGAGGCGGCTGCATTCCGTATGGTGGACACCGCAATGGCAGCAGGGATCAATTATTATGATACAGCCTGGGGGTATCACGGCGAGAACTCTGAAACCGTCATGGGTAAGGCGCTGAAGAACTACCCGAGAGATCAGTTTTATGTCGCGACCAAGTTCCCCGGATACGATCCCTCAAACTGGGGCAAGGTAAAGGAGATTTTCGAAGAGCAGCTGGAAAAGCTGCAGGTAGAATACTTTGACTTTTATCTCTTCCATAATGTCTGCGAGATGAACATCGATGCATATCTCAATGATGAGAAATACGGTATCTACAGCTACCTGATGGAACAGAAGAAAAACGGGCGGATCCGGCATCTGGGCTTTTCCTGCCACGGAAACGAGGATGTTCTGAAGCGCTTTCTTGATGCCTATGGAAAGGATATGGAGTTCTGCCAGCTGCAGCTTAATTACCTGGATTGGACCTTCCAGAACGGCAGGGAAAAAGTGTCGCTTCTTGATGAGTGGAGTATCCCGGTATGGGTCATGGAGCCTCTTCGAGGAGGAAAGCTGGCCGGCCTTAAGCCGGAATATGAAGCAGAACTGAAAGCTCTTCGTCCGGATGAGGAGATCCCGGCCTGGGCATTCCGTTTCCTCCAGAGCATTCCCTCTGTTACGGTGATCCTCTCCGGCATGTCCAATCAGGAGCAGCTGGAAAAGAATTTAAAGACATTTGAAATCGACAGGAAACTGGGCGATACGGAGATGAAAACGCTTATGCGCGTTGCGGACAGGATGCTCTCCGTGGGGACGGTCCCCTGCACTGCCTGTCATTATTGTGTGAGCCACTGCCCACAGGGTCTGGATATCCCGCAGCTCATCGCTCTTTATAACGAACATGTTTACACCGGCGGCGGGTTCATTGCGCCGATGGCGATTTCCGCGCTGCCGGAGGATAAGCGGCCGCAGGCATGTCTTCAGTGCCGCAGCTGTGAGCAGGTATGTCCGCAGCAGATCAGAATCTCCGAAGTACTTGCAGATTTTTCGGAAAAGCTTGGGTAAAGCAGGGGTCGGATTATGAAGGTGATCGGGATCAATGGCAGTGCAAGAAAAGACGGAAATACAGTTCGTTTGCGGCTCGACCTATTGGAACATGGGCTATGGACAGCTTCCCGGTGACGTTCTAAATGATGCGGAAGCGATGGCCAATATGTGCAATCTGGGCCATAACATGGCATTTTTGCTGAAGGCAGTATGCAGAGAGGCAACCAATCCGGAGCACATCAAAGAAAATCTCGATCTGTTCGGCTTTGAACTGTCGGATGAGGAAATGGCGGCGATCCGTGCTTTGGATCGGAATGAGAAACACGACTGGTACTGACAAGGAGACAGCCTCTGAAATCAGCAGCAAAAGGAAAACAGAATACGATATACTTATAACAGGGCTTGCGATTTTAGCGAGCCCTTTTATTGAGCAAATGCTAAAAAGTTCTGGGCAAGCGGTTACTTGTGTCGCTAATACCTTGTGGTATGATTAAAGAAATCTATGAGCTCGTGAATCAAAGTT
>Ga0256407_10011804_pt1 | contig 12018 bp, 10 predicted proteins | sample RumenRJG_04DNA_FD_193489 | JGI IMG/M metagenome (GOLD analysis project Ga0256407, IMG submission 193489) | Bovine rumen microbial communities from Lethbridge, Alberta, Canada - RJG_04 | ecosystem: Host-associated > Mammals > Digestive system > Stomach > Rumen | place: Canada: Alberta... | reverse complement strand
TTTCAAATCCATAATATATAATCCAATTTGGATAATCATTTTTTCCTATGAAAATAAATATGTTTGATACTATATGAAGACATATTAAAAAAATTATTAATTGAGAATATATTTTTATATAATCATTTAAATGTCCTATTTCATTAAAGAAATTTGAAGCCATATCTAAAAATTGATTTTTACAAAATACTTTATATAATTTAATCATTCTAAAACAAATAAATAAATAATAAAAGTTATGATGATATAATGGTGATATTAAAAAAACTTCATTTTTACATTTATTATCAAAAAAACTTAATATAGTTTTTATAGGGATTACCGCAATTAAATCCCAAATAAACCATTCTTCTAAATATTTCCTTGATATAATATTTAAATCTGTAGTTAAAACTTCATCAAAATTATAAAAAGCGACAAAAAAAGGTAAAATAATATCACAAATATAAACAATATCAATAAAATATTCAAATAAATTATACCAACTGAAAATAGAATTATTACAATAAATATTATTTGAACCTAAAAAATAAGGAATATAAATTAAATTTGCAAATGAACAAATACAAACTAAAAAATCTAAGAAAATAACATAAAAAGAATCAGGTCTAAAGTAATGACTAGTTAAATCTTCCATAATTTCCTCATCATCTAAAGAATCATATACATAACCTTTTTTTTGTAAATTTCTATATCTAATTTCTTTTATTATTGAATCTTCATCTTCAAATATTAATTTTAAGTCATTATATGAATCATCAGCTATAAATTTTTTATTTATATTATCTTTAAATTTTAAATGTTCTCCTATAAAAGTACTTTTTAATTCTTTTCTTAAATCATTTAATTTTATTAAATTTTCATTTGTTATTTTTGTTTGTTTTAATAATTTTTCATTATTTTCATCACTATCAACACTTTTATTTCCAGATTTTGTTTTTGTTTTTAAAGGATTATATGATTTATATGTTTTTCCTTTTTTAATTGAACTTACTGATTTATTTGTTTTATTTTTTTTAAAAGTTTTAGAAATTGGAATATTTGAAAATATTCTTGAAATACTTCTATCATCTTCTGTTTTATTATCATTGTCATTATCTTCAAATTCAACTTTTTTTTTATAATCTGATACTTTTTTTTGAAAAATTGATTTTAATAATGAATTATTTAAATTTTTTTTATCTATATAATCATTATAAGAAATAAAACTACCTTTTCTTTCAAAAATACTATTATTACTTTTTTTTTTTTCAAATAATAAATTATCTAATAAAAAACTAATACTTTTTTTTCTTCCATATAAATTATCTTTATTACTTTTTTTCTTTTCAAAATTATTATCTTCTAAAAAAAAAGAATGTCTATAAGTTTTATTAGGTTTAATAACAATAGAATTTCTTTTAATATAATTATAATTATTATCATCAACTTGATTATTTAATTTTAAAAATTTTGTATTATGATTACTAATAGTTTTTCTTTTATCAAAATAATTATCATCACTTGAAATAATTTCACTATGTTTTGATTTTTTACTTTTTTTTGAATGTTTTGATCTTTTAGTAAAAGCATTATTATTATTTTCATATTTAAAATCATTTAAAGACATTTTGTTAATATAATGTTTAACAAACATATCACTTTTAAAATTATTTTTAGATTTTGGATTCATAATATGAGCATTTAATGATTCAAAATTATCATCATTATAATAATTATCTTTTATTCCTTCTTTTAATTCATTTACATAATCTTTTACAAAATTTGCTACTTTAGATAATTCTTTTTTTTCATTATATTTTTGTCTTATTAAAGCCAAATCTTCTGTGTCTAATTCGCCTGTTAACATTTTTAAATTTTCTATATTGTCATTATCTATTTTAAGTAAACTATCTCGTTTTGTTTTTTCATTTGTTGTTGTTGATGTTCTCTTCATTTTGAATATATTTAAGAAATTTATTTATCTTTGTTAATACAATAATTTAAAAAAATGAAAATCAATTAGAAAAAAATTATTTTTTCATTTTTTTAATTTGTTATTTTATTTATAAGACTTATATATTTTTAAAAATATATTTTTAACATACTTTCTATGATCAATTTTTGAATTAAAAATATTGTTAGTTATTAGAAGAAAAGTAATTAATTTTTAAATAATATGTATTTATATATTTTCAGAATGAATTAATTATACATGATTTTTTAAAAATTAATATAATAAATTAAATCTAATTTTATAAGTTATTGATAGATATATAATATTAATATTATATTTTAATATTAATAAATCATATTTTGTAAAAGTGAAAATGTTTTATTTAAAAATTTTGATTGTTATTTAAATTATTACATTTAATATATTTAATATAAAAAATCAAAGTAATATGATTTTGTAAATATATTAATAAGTATTTATGAATAATTAATACTATTAGATGAAGAATATTAATTTTATTTCAATGAGATATTTTTTTTTATAAAATTAATTCAAAATTATTTTCAAAATCGAAAATAAAATGAAAACTTTTATAATAGTAATAAAGGTATTTTTACTAAAAAATAAAAATAAAATATATTTATTAAAATAATATTTTAATAAATAGATTGAAATATTTTTTTTAATATATAATTTAAAATGAACTAAATAATATATATAGTAAAATATTTTAAAGAATGAATGACGTATAATTTACTTTTCATTTTTTTTTTAAATTATTAATAGTAATTAATAAAAGTATAAGATTATAATTAAATTTCTTATGTGATATTTTAGATATATTTATTTTTAATTTAAATTTTAATTTAACATATAAAAGAAAATAATGTCTTTTTGGAATTTCATTAATAATTTTCTAGAAAAAAAAAATTAAATAATTTAATATCATTTTTAAAAAAATTATAAATTGATTATAATTAAAATGTAAAAATAAAATAACATTATGATTATAGAATTATTAATATATTTTTAATGAAAAAAATATATATTTCATTTTTACAAAAATGAAATTATTCACACATAATATCTTAATGTGTAATAAAAAAGGATGTACAATTAATAATTATCCTTTAAAAATAATAGCAACAAAAATAATAAATATACCACATGAATATAAAGAAGAAACATTAATAAGATTTCTTCAAAAAATTGATTGGAATGGATTAAAAAATGCATGTAATGATTTAAATATACAATTAAAATTTGAACCAGAAAATTTAACAGAAGAACAAAAAAAATCAAAAGAATTTTTAGATTATTTAAATAATCTTTTATATGAAATTGTTATTCAAGATGGAATATTAAAATGTAATAATTGTGGTAAAGAATATAAAATTGAAAATGGAATTACAAATTTAATATTAAATGATGATGAAATATAAAAAAAAATTAAATTAATTAATAATATAAAAAATTATTATAAAAAAAAATTTTATTATTCATTTCTTTCATTAATATCCTTTTTATTATTTTCCTTATCAAAAATAGAATCTTTCAAATTTTTATTTTTCATTTCTTTCTTAATAATATTATCTTCTCTAATTTTTAAAATTTTTGCAACATTTTTTTTAATAAAAGGATTATTATAAGGAAAATCCATAATATCAGTTAAATAATATTTAATATTAATATTATTAGTAACATCAATTGGTTTTTTTCCATTAATATCATCAATAAAAACATTTCCTCCATTTTCATATAAAATTTTAACACAATCAAAATGATTATTTAAAGCAGCAAAATAAATTGGCGTTCTCCCTTTATTATCTTTAATATTTAAATTTTTACCTTTTGAAATTAATATTTTTAACATTTTTAAATCTCCTAATTTTGCACTCCAATGAAATGCCGTTTGACCAAAGTAATCATATGAAAATAAGAAATTTTTATTTTGATTTAAAGCTTCATTTACAAATTTGTAATTTGAAAATTTTACATTTTCTAAAAATTCATTTGAATTTCGAATTTCAAATGGTTTGTTTTGAAATGGATTTTTTTTTATAAAATCTGATAAGAGAATATTATTACTTTCTAAATAGTTTTTTATTCTTTTAAATGTATTGTATCTTATTCGAGTTTTTGTTTTTGGTTTTTGAATTTTTTTTTCTTCTTTATTTACTATTTTTTTTTTTATATTTTATATTATATAAATATTAATTTTTACATTCTTTTTTTTGAAATTCTGATATTATTTCTGGTTGAGAAATATTTTGTTTTAATATTTTTTTTTCTGAATTATTTTCTATTTCTTCTTTTTTATTTTCATCATTTGAAAATTGTACTGTTTTATTTTTTAAAGATAATCTTTCTTTATTTAATAATGAATTTATATTAGATTTTTTTCTATTTTCATTTCTTCTTGATGATTTTAATTGAAGAATTTTTTCAATACATTCTCTCTTATTTACTATATTGTCATTATTTTGTTTTATTGCATTTATTACAACTGAATAAAAATCGTTTATTTCATTTAATTTTGATTTTTTAATATTATAAATTTGGGATTTTGATTTATTTAACATTCTTTTTTATTTATTTTTTTTCATTATTTTTTATTTGAAAAAAATATTTTAATATTTAATTTAAATAACTGTTTATTAAAATTGTGAAAAATAATTTTTATTTCTTATTTATTTATTTACTAATAAAAATATATTTTTTTAAAGAAAAATTTAAATTGATAATAAATCAATATTAAATTCTTTTTCAAAAAAATCAAAATTACCATCAAATTTTTCAATAAATTCATTATTATTATTATCTAAATTATCAAATTTAATTTTACTAACTCCTTGAAAAATATTAATAATAGACTTAGAATTTTTATCATATAATTTCTTACAAATATTATAAATATCTTCATCATTATTACAAGGACATTTCTCATTAATAATAATTTTTTTTAACATTTTACAAATTGCAATTCTAACATTACTAATTTTATCATTAGAAATCTTAATTAAAATATCTTTTACTATTTCAGAATAAATATGATAATTCATTAAAAAAATTTTACACATTTTAACAAAAGTTATTCTATTTTGAAATTTTTTATGAAAAGCAAAAGTTTTAATAACTTCATTTAATTTATCTTTTTTATAATTTTCATTATATAAATAAACAATTAAATTTCCTAAAACTTTTGCACTAACTTTTCTAACTTGATAAATATTATCTAAACAAAAAGTAATACATTGAGGAAAAATTGATTGATAAATAACTTCATTTTCATATAAATTAAAATAACATAAAATACTTTCTGCAACATCTAATTTATTTTTCCAATTAATAAAATTAAAATTTCTAACTTTATTTTTATTATTATTTTGAAAAATAGAAACAGCTTCAAAATATTTATAATATTTTTCTTTAGTTTCTTTATTAACATTACTTAAAATTTTTGGTAAATTTCTTAAAGAAAGATTTTTTTCTGTTTTTTCATCACTATCTAAAAATTTATTATAAATTGGTAATAATTCATTTTCTGTTAATTCTTTACCTAAAATTGTAGAAACTTCATGAAAAGAAGAAATAATACTTTTTCTAATTTTTAAATCTTTTTCATTACATAAATTTAAATATAAATTCCTTAATTTTGGCCAAAAAGATGAACCATAACAAAAAAGAATTGAAGGAAAATTATATGCATAATCATATAATAAATCATCAATATTAAAAGGAGTAAAATTACTATTTTTATTATTTAATTTATCTTTATTTGAATAATATTCATCAAGTGTTTCTTTATAAAAATCAAATAATTTAATTGATAATTCATCTTTATCTAAATGACAAATTATTTCTCCTATTTTTTTTATTATTGTATTACGAACATATTTTTGATTATCTGATATTAATTTTTCTATTATTTCTAAAAATGGTTTTGCGTTTGTTCCAATAATAACTAAATTTAAATTATGATAACTTTTTTCTTTATAACTTTTTAAAATATTTGGCATAATTTCAATACAACATTTTCTTATTTGCCAAAGTAAATCATTTGATAATTTTTTTATTATATTATAAACAGTTGTTCTTATCATTTCTGAAGATATTACTTCACATATATTTGGTAAAGATAATAAAACATTTTTTCTTATATTTTCTCTTTTATCATCAGAAAAAAAATTTAATTGAGGTAATAAATAATTTTCACTTATTTTTTCCCCAAAATCTTCACATAAATTTTTTATTAATTTAATACATAATTCACTATGTTTTAAACTATCATCACTTACAAAAGATAAAATTAACTTTAAAATCATATCATCTTTTCCTTTATCTTTTGGTATAATGGCTTTAGAAACTTTTATTAAATTTTCTAAAAGTAATTTTTTCATTTCTTCATCTTCAATTTCAAAACTTCTAGGATTATATAATTCATCAATTATATTCATAATATTATATTTTAATATTTTATATCCTAAATCCCCATTTGATGATAAAATATCAATAAAAGGAATTAAAATTTTTAAAAAACGAATTTTTATATCTAAAGTCTCATCAACTATTCTTGCCAATGCTGGAATTAATAAATTATTTGTTTTTTCTATTCCTATTGATTCAGAATAAATTAATATATTGTCTATAAAATTTTTTTTAAAATTTGAATCTGATGTGTTTTGAAATTTTTTTATATGACCTGTTATTGTGTTTATTGATAATTTTTTTGGTTCTTTTATTATTTTTATTTCTTCAAAGTAACCGTAATTAAATTCTTTTATTAGTAAAAAGGGAAATTCTATTTTTTTTGAATTTTCATATTCTAAATGTTGGAAAGTGTTAAAAAAATGAGTAAAGTATATGTTTTCGTCAAATTCAGTATTCATTATTAAATCAGGATAATTTGATATTAAGGAGTTTTTATTTTGAAGAATTTCTGTTTCAGATATGTTATTATTTGATTCTGGATATATTAATTTTGTTGAATTCATATTTTTTTTAAATAAATATTTTTTAAATTAATAATTATTAATTATATAATTTAATTTAATTTAATTTAATAGAATATATTTTTCTGTTATATGGATTTTATAATATAAAATTGATTTATTTTAATAAAAAATATTATAAATATATAATATATATAATAATAAAAATCACAATAATAGTAAAAAAAATTTTTTAAAAATAATATTTAGATCAATTAATATGAGTAATCATTTTATAAATTTTCAAATATTTACTTTATATTGATTTAAAACTTTTTATAATTAATTTATCCAACTACATGAAAAGTATGCTTTATAAATTTAATCAATTAAATAATATTTATTTATTAAATTTTAATATAATTAAAGTAAAAGATATGAGTAATTGTTTCATAATTATTTATATTTATTTTTATTAGACTTATCTAAATTTAATATTAATAAAGTAATTGATAATATAAATATGTTTTGTGGTTATCTTTATTAAATAATTTAGATTTATTGGATTTTAATATTAGTATTGTTATTAATATATATTTTCTTATTATTCATCAATTTCAAAATTAAAATAATTTTAATATTGAAAAAGTTATAAATATCAATAATATATTTGTTGAATGTGAATTATTAAATGAAGTTAATTTAGTTTTAATACTAATAATGTTATATTTATGAATCATATATTTTTTTCTTGTTTTTCTTTAATTAATATTGATTTAAAAAAATTGAATATAATTAATGTTTTTAATATAAAAGAAATGTTTTCAAATTTTATTTCTTTAAAATATTTATATTTATGTATTTTAAAAATGATAATGTTGTTAATATGAGTTTTATATTTTATAAATGTTATAGTTTAGAAAAACTCAATTTCTCACAATTTAATATAAATAAAGTAAATATTAAAGAAAATTTTTTTAAAATGAAAAAAAATAGTATGATATTAAATAATTTAAATTAATAAAAAAAAAATAAAAATGTTAATAAAAAAAAACAGAATTAATAAATGTTAAACAAAAGTCAAAAACAAAAAAATTTTGAAAATTCATCATTTAATCAATTTATTAAAACTCAAAAAAATTTTCGACAACCTTTAAAAATAAGAACAAGTATAAAACAAAATCTATTAACAAACGAAACAACAGACAGAACAAGAGAAAATAGTCATATTATTTCATATCAAAATATTACTCCATCAACTTTACAATCTTTTTATACTCCAAATTTAACTTTAGAAACAAATTATACATTTAATAAAACAAAAAGAAAAATAAATACTACTACATATAAAAAAATAACTCCTTTAAAATTTATAAAAAATGAAAGATTAAATATAGATCAAAAAATATTTTTAGTTCAACAAAATAAAAATTTAATCCTTAATAAAAAAAATGAAATGTATATAGAACAATATAAAAACAAAGAGAAAAAATTTAATGAAATGAGAGAAAATACAAAAATGAAAAAAATTTATCTTATGAATAAAATAAAAAAATTAAATGATATGAGAAGATTAAAATTAAAAATAAATAAAATAATTCAAATGGAATCATATGATATATGTAATGAATTTGAAGCAAAAAATTCATCTTTTAATATAAAATCTTTAGATTATTTATCAGGAAAACATAATTTAAATCAATCAATTAAATTTCATTCAATTTTTAGATTTGATAAAATTGAAAATGGAGAAGCGCATGATAGATATAAAATGTTAATTGATATTGATTCAATGAAAAATAATGAAGAATTAAAAGATAAAATTTTAGAAAAAAATTTAAATATTAAAGAAAAGAATTTAATTAATGAAGATCCTTCTTATTTTTTTCAAAAAAATGTTAGTAATAATTTTAAAACTCTTTCTCTTACTGAAAGAATAAATGAAGAAGATGGTTTTTTTATAAAAGAAAAAGAAGAAAATAATGATTATTTTAATTCCAATAAAAAAGAAAATAAAGAAAGAAATTTAAAAGAAAAATTATCAAAAAGATTAAAAACTGATATTAATAAAAATTTATTTAATATTAAAAATGATATAAATAAAACTATTTATAAATTGAGAACTAAAAATTTTAATCATAAAGACAATTTAGCTCAAATTGAATATGATAAAATAATTCAAAATATGATAGATTCACTAAAAAATAATTATTCTAAAAATATTAATGATAATGAAAAAGAAAGAAGAAAAATGTATAAAACTGTATTTAAATATGGACATAGAAGAAGATATAGTATTTTATTTCATTTAAATAATGTTTTACATAATAATAATAATAATAATGATGGGAATAATAATAAAGAAAATCCTTTGTTTTCTAATTTTAAAAAAGAAGAAATTGATTTAATTAAAATGTATAAAAAAATAATTAAAGATAATTTTTCTCAACAAAATCAATAAAAAACAAAAAGATTAATTATAATATAAAATTTAAGGTTTATAATATATTAACATTTTTTTAAAATGATAATCAAAATCATTTTAACCTTAAACAATTAAATGAAAAAAATAAAAATTAATTAAACAATATAATCACTTTTTAAAATAAATAATATAAATAATAAATATTATGTCTATGTATGATAATATAGTAGAAAAAGATATATTTAATATGGATGAGAATTTATATCAAAGCATAGATAAAACATTTTCAAAAGAGCAAAAAATATCAATTCATATATTTCTACAAAATGAAATAACAAAAGAAATGGCAATTTTTAAAGATGATTTAAATAAAAAATTTATTAACTACGATAATAGAATGTTTACTTATGTAAATGATTTAGAAAATGAAATAAAAAATTTAATTATAAAAGTAAATGATTTATTCTCAAAAACAAATATATGTTTAGCAAAAAGTGATAAAATTGATAATTTAGTAGAAAAAATAGATAAAATGAATGAATTATTAACTTTTCATGATGTAAGAATTAATAATTTAATTAAAGATTTAAGTAATGCTTGTTTTAAATATGATAAAATATATTTAAATAATTTAATTCTCCCAGGAAAAATTGGAGATTTTTGTAAATATAAAAATTTAAAAGAATATTTAGAATATACATTTAATCAATTTTTACAATTTGAAAATTATAATAAAAAACAAGGAATAATATTAAAAGAATTTAAAGATAAAATTGATAATTTAGATAATGATTTATCAAGACAAATTAATACATTAAAACAAACTAATTTTGATTTTATGAATTTAAAAATAGATGAATTAAAAGGATTTCAAAATCAAAAAATAAATGAATTAAAAGATGATATTCAAAAAACAAAAATTGAATTTGAATCAAATAAAATCAATATGAAAAAAGAAATAAAAGATTTAAATAATAGTTTAAATAATGAAAATGATAAAAATGATTTAAAAAATATAATAAATGAATATGATTTATTAAAAACAAATTTTATAAGTTTAATAAAGTATATAAAACAATTACATTATAATAAAAATATAAATAAAAATGAAATAATAAGAACACAAATAAATAAATTAATATTAAATTTAATAAATTCAGATAAAAATCAAAAAATTGAAGATGAAAAAATAGAAAATATAATAAATGAAATATCAGAAACAAAAAATAATATTAAATCAAGATTAAAAATGCGTTCTCTAACAAATAAATCAATAAGACAATTTAAAGAAGATGAAAAAAAAATAAAAGCTGAATCATTAGATTATAATTCGTCATCAAAAAAATTACCTGTATCAAAATATTATTCTAGTTTAAATATAATTAGTACAAAAAATAAAATTAAACATAGTAAATCAATTATTGAAAATATTAAAGAAAAAAATAATTGTTCAAGTGATATTTCTTCTAAAAATAATTCAATTGAATATAATTCTGATTCTTCTTCAAATAATTTTAAAGAAGAAGTAAATGAAAATAATAATAATGTTAATAATGATAAAAATGAAAATGAAAATAATTTATTACAATTAATTAAAAATAATGAAAATGATTTAAAATCAATTAAAGATGATTTAAATAATAAAATTGAAATATTAGATGAAAAAATAAAAGAAATGAATAATTCTATTCAAAAATATTTTAATAAATTACAAAGTAAAAAAAAGGAAAAAAAATTATGTTTAAATATATCAAAAGATAATTTAAATAATTCAAAAAATACAAAACGTACTTTAGAAGAAAAAAATAATATTAATGAAAAACTTCATTTTAGTAGTATTCCAATTCAAAATACTTCATATGAATTTAGAAATAAAATTAATCCTAAAAATTCTTTTTATAAAAATTTAATAAATACTCAAAATTCTAGTTTTTATTCTATTAAAAGAAGGTTATATAAAAATAATAGTTATGAAAAAAAAAAAGAAAAAAGTATTTATGATAAGTTTTTATTTGAAAAAAAAAAATTAGAAGAAAATGAAAATTCTATTTTAATTGGTAATTTTTTAAAGCCTTTAAAAAATAGTTTAATTAATATTCCTCAAATTCATCCTTTAAAAACTAAAAAAAAATCTTTAAAAGTGAAAAAAAATGATAAAAATGATGTATAATAATAATTTTATAAAAAAATATATTTGATTTATACTGTCAATATTTTTAAATCTTTTTTTAAAATGATATTATTATTTTTTTATATTTTATAAAGATTTGTTAATATTTATTTATATAATTTTATTTAATCTTCTTTTTAAATTAAAAAAGAATAAAAAAAAATAAAAATTAACAAAATGATTAAATAAGTAAAAAGAAAAAAAATGGATTTATTAAATCAAAAAATAACTCAAATTAAAAAAGATTATTTTTCTAATTTTCTAAATCAAAAATACATTGATGATTCATATATGTTTATAATAAATTTACCCGATGAAATAATAAGAAAACATTCTAAAGACCCAATATTTACAATTATTCCAGAATTATATAAAACAAATCACAATATTGAAAAAGAAATATTAAACAATAAAAATAATATTTCATTATCAGAAAACCAAAAAAAAAATCAAGAAGAAGAAAAAAAAAAAAAAAAAAAAAAAAAAAAAAAAAAAAAAAAAAATTAAAAAAAAAAAAAAAAAAAAAAAAAAAAAAAAAAAAAAAAAAAAAAAAAAA
>Ga0256407_10011801_pt1 | contig 12022 bp, 7 predicted proteins | sample RumenRJG_04DNA_FD_193489 | JGI IMG/M metagenome (GOLD analysis project Ga0256407, IMG submission 193489) | Bovine rumen microbial communities from Lethbridge, Alberta, Canada - RJG_04 | ecosystem: Host-associated > Mammals > Digestive system > Stomach > Rumen | place: Canada: Alberta | collected... | reverse complement strand
CAGTTTCCGACGTATCAGGTTCAGGGAAGTCTCCTCCCGCTCAAGCCTTTCAATACTCTTTTTGAGTTTGTACCTCGGTGCAGGAATCTCGGGATTTCTGTCCAGCATTGCCGACAGAGCACGGATTTCTTCCTCATATGCACTTAATTCTCTGCAGACAGTGTGCATGAGATTAGTAGAGGCGGAAAATGCCTGCTTTTCATATCTGAACATCTGTCCCTTCATCCTTTCTGACTATGCCGCTTTTCATTCTCGTTGATTTACGTCTCCTGTGTTTTTACATTGATACTGTATCACGGAAGTCTCTTCGTCTGTACTTCGACTGACGAAATGCATTTTAATCTGACAAAATGCACATTGACGGGCATATACCGGTCTTCTGCCGGCCCAAAGACTGCACTTCATCCGGTCATACACCGGCCTGAATACCGCATTTCACCCGGTCATACACCGGCCTGAATACCGCATTTTACCCGGTCATACACTGGTCTGCGGTCGGTCTGAAGGCCCTATCAATAATTCGTCACACCAGCAGAAGACTGCATCCGTTTCCGATTCCGTAGCTGCTCAGGCAGTGGTCACTGCTCAGGATCTGCCGGCTGTCCATCAGGCAGAGCAGCAGCTCGTCCGGGTTTCCTCCAAGTGTGCAGTTCTCCTTCTGACAGATGACCTCTGCGATCTCGGGGATCAGCTGGGAGATCTGTGCCTGCTCATCCAGGCTGAAATCGTACTGTCTTCCGATGGAAGGTACATATACATCTGCCATAATCATAGGATCGTCCTCCAGATCTTCGTTCTGTATTCAAGGGAGTCCGGCACTAAGGCCCATCTGAAGTCTGCCGCAGCGCCGTCCCCACGTTCGTCTTCAATAATCAATTCATTTCCGGTCTCTTTACCGGTTATGTCATCATCCTGAAATGTATAAGCCAGATCACTGTCCCCTTCGCCGGTGTCCGTGAGGATCCAGGATTCGTTGTCTGTCTCCAGAAAGACATACAGAGCGCCGGATTCTGTTTTCGTCGTCAGGAAATCTGTGCCCTCCCCTGTCATAGAATCCCCACCATTGCCGGTCTGCATCATGGCTGCCGCATCACTGTCATTGCCCGTCTGCATCATGGCCGCCGCTCCTGCGCCGGTCTGCATCAGGGTCTTTGCGGCTGTCCCTGTCTGAGATGTCGCATAGGACCTGATAGCGCACCGCACGTTTTCCTGCAGTGCCCACAGGGCAGTCGGCTGCTGAGGGTGGCAGATGAGACCTTTCCTGACCCGGAAGCGGTTATCTTCCATCAGTGGATCATACTGCAGTGATTTTTGCGCTTCACGGATACTTTCGAAAGGCTGCTCCGGCAGATATCCTTCCACATCCAGCCACTCTCCGATCCTGCTGCAGTCCATCCGGCTGATCCCGATATAACCGCCTTCGCTGTCCCATCGGGATACCGTGCAGAAAGGACCTCTGCCGCGATAGACGGCGGCGGGGAGCACCCCCGTCCACGCCGAGATGACCTCGACCACACAGACAGGATCGATCATACTCTCAAACAGATCCATCGCCTTCGAAGTCAGCCGCAGTCCGCAGTTTCCCCGTCCTTCTCCGGCTGTATTCTCAATAAAGCCCCTGGCCATCAGGTCCTGGGCCGCCAGGATATAGTTTTCGTCAGTAATATTCTCTTCTTCAGGAAGAGGATATGTAAAAATATTCTTTGCGTCAGCAAGTTCCAGCAACAGAATGATCTGGACGGCGCTGAAGCCGTATTCGGTCTCCGCTCCTGTGAACGATTCCATTATCGCCATAAACTTCACCTGTTTCTTTTATAAGCCCGCATTGTGTCAGGAAGCATGTCCGCCGCTGTCGACTTTTTTCACGCCGTATTCCCTGACTGCCTTTTTGCAGCTGCGGGACAGCGGGACAGTCTCTCCCGTATCCAGTTCAATCATGTTATCTGAAAGATGGACTTTTTTGACCTTGTCCATATTTACGATGAAGCTTCTGTGGCAGCGCAGGAAGTTGTCGGGAAGTGTCTCCAGCATGCGGTCGATGGTATCATAAAATCCGAAAGACTCACTTCTGGTACAAATGAATATCTTCTTTTCCCTGGCTTCCACATAGGAAATCTGTGAGAGCGGCACGCGCTGATTTCCCTCTCTTGTCTCGATGAGGAAGACTTCTTCATCCTCCCTGCTCTTGAAACGGCTGCAGTAGCTTCCGATCAACTCGCTCAGCACCTGTTCACACTGGGGCCGGCTGAATGGACGAAGCAGCAGTGCTGTGGGCAGGATAGAAGGACGAAGATATTCCATGGGGGAAACAGTGCTGTCCGCGATCAGCAGCAGAAAAGCCTCCTTATATCTTTCCCGGGTCTTCTCCAGCTCCGAGATCGCTTCTTTTCCTCCTATGTTCCAGCACAGAATGTCCAGAACCGGTTCTTCCTTTAAGGCTTCCCGAAGTTCTTCCATCTTCATGTAGAGGTAATATCTCCAGTCCTCATCGGAGTAAAATGCCGCCTGAGAATGGAATTCCTCCTGCAAAAGCGATATATTCCCCATTTTTTCCAGATAGGATAAAACAGTAATCATTCTTTTCACCGCTCATTCTTTGTGTTTTACGGGGTTCCTTTTACCAATTTTGACCGTTACTTCATATCATCGGAAGCACGATTCTGCACCACTCTTCCGTCTCTGTAGGCGCGATCACGCCCACACCCGCCTTCTCAGGCGCATTCTGCTGGGTAAAGGGCATGGTCGAGAAGTCGAAGATCCTCTGCTCGGGTATCCTGCCGCCCAGATGAATACCTGCCCTGGCGGAAGTAAAGGCACGGAAGGTACTGAAGTCCATGACATCCCTGCGGTCGTCCGGATTCAGGCCTGCAAAGACGAAGATGTTGTGCAGATAGCCTTTTTCCAGAAGATTCGTCATCTGCGCCTCGATGATCTTCCGCTCCTCCGTATGCAGCATTTTGACAAAGCGGGACAGGTCTGTGATGAAGAGATACCAGGTCTCTTCTGCTGCCAGCTTCTGATAGATATCCCTCTCCTGCATGTCTTTTTCCGTGCATCCTCTCTTGATCTTGTTGCGTCTTATGAAGTCAGGCGCGTACTTTGTGGAGAAGAATGTATTGAACTCGTCAAAACCGTTGACGTATTCATAGCCTTCCGCATGGGCAAAGCTTCTCCACTGGGTCTCTTCGGGTTCGATGACCACCACATGACCGCCGCGCATGCCTGCGCTCTTTGCGAGGACCTGAAGGACATTTCTGCGCTCATTCTTATTCTTGCCCTGCACGAGCCAGGTATAGATATTGCGGAGATCGATTCCATAGATGTCCGCTGTATCCTCCCGATAGCCAAGCGGCAGATGGAAGCCGTCCTCTGCCAGACCCCTGACTTCCCGGGTATTTTCGAAGATCTCCCAGGTGGGCTTGGCGGGAATACGGGGAATACTCCGGATCCTGCCGCCTTTCCAGACGCTGTTCCATTCCCTGCACTCCGCCGTGAGGAGCTCGGCTCTCTGATAGTCGTCGCCCGCAGCCACAGCTGTGCAGATCTGGACTTCCAGAATATCTCCGCTGACAGAGGCAAGGCCGCGTCCGGGAATGCCGCTCTCGGGAAGCATGGACACACGCATCACGCCAAGTGCATCGCCATAAGCAAACTGATCCATCATCTCCAGCGCAACTGTATAGTGGATATTGTCATGCATGCGGTTGGGGATCTCGTCTTTATTGAATCCGGCCGCACTGATCAGGAAATAAATACCGCAGGCACCGCAGTCTCTGGTGAACTGCATCATCTTCTCATCATAAGCGCCTTCCGTTTTTTCCCTGAATCCTGCGTAATTGTCGATCGCCACGATGATCACCGGGAGCTCGACACCGTTTTTCATCACGTACTGATAGTAGTTGGCGCCGCTGAAGAGCTCACGCCGTCTCTGCAGTTCCCCTCTGAGCATGTTGAAGAACTTGCTGACGGTATCAATATCTCCCTCGTAGAGGACGCCTCCGCAATGAGGGTCCTGCTCGAAGCAGGCCAGCATCCTGCTGGAGAAATCCATGATGTAGAAGCCCACATACTGCGGAGAATACTTGCGCGCAAGACTCATCAGTATGGTCTGGAGCGCAGTGCTTCGCCCGGAGCCCTGCATACCGCATACCGCAATATTGCCATACTCGGTAAAGTTGATCTCCAGTGCTTCCTGTGCCTGGTTTGCGGGATCATCATACTTACCGATTTTCGCGCTGAGCGCCCACTTGCGCGGCACAGACGGCCATTCTGCGCCGTCGAATACCGTTTTCGCGCCTTTAGCCGCATCGGCGGCTCCGGTCACCGCATCAAGCGGCAGTATCGCGGGAAGGACCGGCAGCCAGAGTTTCTGCGGTCTTGCGTAGCCTTCCGCATCCGCCACCTGTGCCAGGTATCCGATGACAGCATCCAGCTGTGTCCTGTCTTTCTGTTCGGGAAGTCTAGTATTCTGACCGGCTTCCATGTCGATCAGGATCCTGGCCTTTTCCTCCGGGGAGATCCTCCTCCAGTCAAGCCGCTCCAGATCCGCCTGTCTGTCGAGACGGATGAGCAGGGAAACAGCCCTGCGGTTGTATTCGTTGTCCGCGTAATCGATGCCTTCCTCTTCAATAATGGCAAAAAAGCGGTCCAGGATCGCTGCGGAATCCGCCGCGATCGGCATCGTATTTTCAATTATGCTTCCCCGAACCGAAGACGTTCCTGTATCCGGCTGCGGTATGCATCTGTACAGGATCTCCACAAGGCCGGCGATCCATTTGATCTTCTGGTTTTCTCTCTGACGGCGCTTGACATAGCTGCCCATCAGAGCGGCCTTGCCCGTGCCGGTAAGCATGGTGGCCAGTGTCCTCTGCGCGTTGGCATCCGTCTCATCGTATACCGCGCCGCTCCAGCCGGACTGGAAGAGTTCGTACAGCTCATCATTACCGACCTGCAGATAGCAGCGTCCCGCCTGGGTGAGATATGCAGCATCCGGTTTATGCAGCATGTCCATGCTGTCCTGTCTGTCCTGCACTCGAAGGCACAGGCGGAACTTGGAGTTGGACCAGATGTTGTCGTCTACCGTGCCGGCGGGCTTCTGGGTCGCCAGGATCAGGTGCACACCGAGGCTTCGGCCGACCTGTGCGACACTGATCAGCTCTTTCATGAAATCCGGCTGTTCTCTTTTCAGTTCCGCAAACTCATCGATGATAATAAACAGATGGGGGACAGGCACCTTTGCCTCTCCGTTTTTGTAAAGCTGGGTATAGGCATTGATATTGTTGACGCCGCTCTCATTGAACAGAGTCTGCCTGCGCCGGTTCTCACTCTTGATGGATACCATCGCTCTGGTGACCTGGTTTCCGGACAGGTTCGAGATCGTACCCATGATGTGAGGAAGGTTCGCGAAAAGGTTGGCCATTCCGCCGCCCTTATAGTCGATCAGGAAAAAGCCCACGTCGTCAGGACTGAAGTTGATGGCCAGTGACAGGATATAGGTCTGCAGCGTTTCCGATTTACCGGAACCTGTGGTGCCCGCCACGAGTCCATGGGGTCCGTGGTATTTTTCGTGTACATCCAGATAGCAGGGAGCGCCGCCTGCCATATGGCCGACGAGGGCCTTCATAGAGACATAGGTCCTGTTCTTGCGCCATCTGTCCACAACGTCGAATTCCTCCATGCGTGTCACGCCGTACATCTCAAAGAAGGTAATGGCATTGGGAATATCACCGCCGACCTCAACCTCATTCACTTCCAGGTTGGAGAGGCGGCGCGCAAAGCTGTTCAGTGCCGCGGGGCTTACGGAGTCAAACTCGATCTTCTCGCGGATACCTTCGCGCACTCTGAACAGACCTCTGAATCCGTTTTCGTTGCCGATCACGCATTCACAGGTATTGGGAAGTTCCTCATAGGTCTCCGCCAGAAGCACCAGGGTGATACCCAGATCCGCATCCCGGTCCGTCAGATAGGTGTTGATCAGTTCTCCCTCAAGGAGTGCTCCGTCCTCGACGAAAAGGACATAGTGCGGTTTATAGATCCTCCTCCCGCCGGTACTTACGCTGCGGTTCTGCTCGCTCCTCTCTCTGAGGATTCTGGAGAGGGCATAGAGTACATCCGAGATCTCGCTCTGACCGGATGCAAAATAACGGATCCTTCTGTCCTGCGACCATGTATGGGGAAGCCAGCGGAGAAAGTCCCATTTCTCTCTTCCTTTTTCGTGGTCGCCCTCTCCGGAGAAGATAAATCCCATTTTTACATCTGTATAGCTGTTCTGGGCTGCGATCTGCGCCACCAGATCATAAAACACATCGTAGGCCCCGGCTTTGCCCGGACCTCCGACGATACCGATGATATTTTCCTGCAGAAGGTCGATGCAGATCGGCACATCATGAAGATTGCGGTAGCTGTCCCTGATCAGGCGGGGTTTTTCGTTCAGGGAATCATCCAGGAGCGTGAAGCGCTCCTTGGGAACATTGATCTCCACCTGGAAAGGAATATCTCCTCTGCCGACCCGGTGGGCAAGGAAATCTCTGTGGGTGCTGTTTCTGCTCCAGAGAAGATTCTGCGTTTCCATGTTAGGTGTCACGCAGAAATCCGCGGAAGGATACATCTTGCGCAGCGCCTCCGCATTGTTGATATAGCTGCGTTTGATCTTCTCCGAGCAGCGGATCAGGTATTCACTGTAGGCCTCAAAGCGGTGTGTCTCTTCTTTTCTCGCCTTCTTCTGATTGTAATTCAGGTTCATGACCGCCCAGAAGGCACCGATCAGGGCGGCGCCCACAGCTGTGATGATTCCGGTATACATAAACATGCTTCCGGAGCTGCCGCTCATTTTCGTACTGATGATGGCCATGGAACTGCCCAGCGCCATCGGGATGGCCATTGTCAGGGAAGGGCCGATCGTCATCAGGAGATTCGGTTCGGCAGTCTCCCGTTTTGCGGGCGGCTGCTCGATCTCCACTGCCTCTGTGTCAATGACTTCCATGCTGCGGGGCGCTCTGTGATAGAGAGTTCTCTTATAGGGAGCTGCCTCTTCGGGCTGGACGGCCCGGGCATTGGCCTGCCGCACAGATCCCGTGGAGCTCTCTCCGGCATTTGCCGTTCCGGTACTGCCGGTCCCGGTTGTCCTTGCGCTTCTTCTGCCTGCCCCGGATCCTATGTCTTCCGTGCGCTCTGTGCCGGCTGCGCCTGCGCTGCCTGTCACAAGTGTACCGTCTGCAATGGCAGTACCGCCTGTCATAGCTGCACTGCCTGAGACTGCTGCACTGCCTGCGGCAATCGTATTATCCGACCTGCCGGTTTCTGTGCCTGTCACAGAAGCGGACACGTCATTTTGTGTGCTCTGCATGTAAGGGATGAGGATCCGGGAATTGACGACAAGCGTGTCCTCTTCACGAATAGCAAGAAGGCTCCCCAGATAAACAATGTCCAAACCCCAGATCTGGATATGGTCTCCGAACTGCAGCTCATGGCTTTCCGCCACACGATGGTCATTGACATAGATACCGTTCACACTCTTGAGGTCTGCCAGAATGCACCTTCCCGCAATCTGACGGATCACTGCCATATATCTTCCGATATACTCATTTCCCTCATAGCTGTATTTATATTTAATGACGTTGTCATCATTGCGTCCGATCGTCACTTCCGGTGTATTGCCCAGGTAATATTTCCGGTAGCTGGTGAAAGAAGTATCTTTGAAGCGGACGACGATCGCAACGCGCTCTCCGTGCATATCCAGCGTATAGTTTGCGCCGTTGATCAGCAGCAGATTGTCTCCTTTGCCGTCTGAATGCAGAGCATCCCCACTGCCGGCGGTGCTCCCTACTCCGTAGACCACATAGCTTTCGTCCGGAAGGAAATACCAGTTCCCCCTGTTTTCCTCCATATGCAGAGCAGTATCCTGACGCAGTCCGAAAACAGCACTGCTGACTGAAACAACGATCTCCTCATCACGGACTGCCGGAAGAACAAATTCTCTGCACGCACTCCGGCTGTAGATCATCAAAACTACACTCATGGATTTTTTCTCCTATCGACAAATGTTACTGCAGGTGTGAATCAACTGCGCATCTCGCAGCGCCGCATGCGCCTCCGCAGTGCTTATTCATACATCTCTTCCATGACGCGCTGCCACAATCAACGTATGAATAAAACTACGCGTGCTTTCACTTTTACTGCCTGTTTACTGTCTGAAAAAACTGATCTCGTACACTTTGCCGCCTACAGATACACGGTCCCCGTCACACAGAACGAGATTTTTCTCTCCGAGTACTCTCTGACTTCCGCTGCGGGAGATCACCACCTTCTCAGCACAGGCCGATCTTATATAAAATTGATTCTTATAGGGAGTGATTTCGAAATATAGAACGCTGTCGTCGGGATTTCCGGCAAGAATAGCTGTATTTCCGTATTGATTTCCGACACGCACCGTCTCATTGTCCTTAAACATATAGGATCTTTTGGAGAGGCTGCTGTATTCATTGATTTTCAGCAGAGCGCCTGCCGCGGAGTTCCCCGGCTTTTTCCCGTGCCCGGATCTTCCGCCTCCTGCGAAGAGTCCCTTTGCGGAACCGGCTTTGCCGCCCTGGCTCTTCTCTGAGAATTCGACCTTGTAGGCATGCTTCTGCTCCGTGACATCGCCCGGTCTCCTCTCCGGATTGAGAATCTCATTATTGAGGGCTTCGTTCCTCAGCAGCTGATTTGCCTGCTCCTGTTCCTTGAGAAAAGCTTTTCTCTGATTCCGACGTCTGATCAGCATTCTGATCAGGCGCATCACGATCACCGCAATCAGAACACCTATGATTTCTCTACCGTATTCCGTAAAAAAGGAACTTATATCCAGGGTTTTCAAAACAACTGTCCTCTCGTCCATGCTTTAACGCTGTGTCGTATAGTATTACCATTCTATTATAAGCAAAAGGAGCTGAAAGAACAACAACCTAATGGGCTGCTAACAGGTCAACTGTCAAATCGGCTGTCGAATCGGCTGTCGGATCGGCTGTCGGATTGGCTGTCGGATCGGCTGTCGGATTGGCTGTCGGATTGGCTGTCGGATCGGCTGTTTAAAGGTTATTGGTGCATATGTGATTTGCATCGTTTCATTCGCGTGAACATAAAAAAGCAGCTCCGTCTTCTTCATTTTAAATGATTCCGACAGAGCTGCTCTACGTTCCAATCTTTATTCTGTTCCAAAACCTGTTCCGGATTATCTGTTCCGGTTTTTCTGTTCCGAATTTTCTGTTCCGAATTTTCTGTTCCGGTTTTTCTGTCCCGGTTTTCTGTTCCGAATTTTTCTGTTCTGAATTCTCTGTTCCGAATTCACTTTAGAATTATATTTCGATCAGATTACGTTCGGTTCCGGCCCCGCACTGCTTTTTGCAGCCGTTACGGATCCTCAGGAAGCCTTCCGGCATCCACATCATTGAAGTAATCCCTGGTGAGCCTGAAGACCGTACCGGACAGCAGGAACACTGCAATCAGGTTGGGGATGACCATAAGGCCGTTAAATGTATCCGAGATGTCCCACAGAAGTCCCAGATCCAGGGTGGCGCCAATGATGGAAACCAGGGCGTATACGACCATAAAGGGACGGATCACGCGGGTTCCGAAGAGGAACTCGACACAGCGGGATCCATACAGGCCCCATCCAATGGTCGTGGAAAAAGCAAAACAGATCAGCGCGACCGCCGTGAAGATCGACACCCACCTTCCATAGGACGCAATAAATCCCGCAATGGTAAGGTCGGCGCCTGCAGCCTGACCGAAGACAATATCAATTCCGCTGCAGAGAATGACAAGGGATGTAAGAGTGCAGATCACGATTGTATCCGTAAAGACCTCGAAGATTCCGAAAAGACCCTGCTGCACCGGATGTCCGGTATCGGCCGACGCATGCGCAATGGATCCTGTACCTAGACCTGCCTCATTGGAGAAGATTCCTCTGGATACGCCGCGGCGCATACTGGTAAACATGGAACCGACAACACCGCCTGTAAAAGCCCTGGGATCAAAGGCGCCGCCGAAAATGGACGCAAATACTCCCGGGACCTTTCCGATGTTCAAGATCACGACACCGACAGCCAGAATGATGTAAAAGACCGCCATGAAGGGCACAAGCTTCTCTGTAAAGCTTCCGATCCTGCGGATACCGCCCAGAAGAACCAGCGCCACACAGACGGCGATGAAGATCCCGAGGGCCAGGTTGATCGTCCCCAGACCGTCTGCTTCTGCCAGGTTATAACTCGTAAATACACTGTCAATGGCCGTTACAATGGTATTGACCTGTGTCGCATTGCCCGTTCCGAAAACAGCTACCATTCCAAACACGGAAAAAAGTACCGCCAGAAAATGCCATTTCTTCGGCAGACCGTTCTTGATGAAATACATAGGTCCGCCGACCCAGTCTCCCTTATCGTTTCTCTCGCGGAAATGAACCGCCAGGACTACCTCCGAGAACTTGGTGCACATTCCCAGAAGGGCGGAAATCCACATCCAGAATACCGCCCCCGGTCCTCCGATGGCGATCGCGCCGGCAACACCTGCGATATTTCCTGTTCCGACCGTTCCCGCCAGTGCAGTACATACTGCCTGGAAGGGCGTCATCGCGCCGCTCTCCGCCTCCTTTTTCTCAAACACTTTTCCCAGAGTATGTTTAATCGCGTAGATAAAGCGTCTGATCTGGATAAATCCGGTTCCGATGCTCAGATACAGGCCGATGCCGATAATGCAGATCATCGCCGGGATGCCCCAGATGAAACCGTTCACTACTCCATTTACTGATTTAACAACTTCCAGCATGTACTTGTGTTGCCTCCTTGTCTGTTTTTTCGGGATTTTCGCAAAAAGCCGCGAAAAACACCTCCAATTTCGAGGGGTCTGTACTGCGACCAGTTCTCCCTATTATGCTTCATTTGTTTAAAATTCACAATATGTTTATTTATATTTGAAGATATGTTACAAGCTCCTGTACATTGTGACAGCCGCTTGCGCAATCGCCGCCTGCAGTCCTATAATGAGCCTGTGCCTACATCGCAGGCACCCGCAAAGAGCCGGCGCACCGGCGGATGCACAAGCAGGAGCCAAAAAGCTGTCGCTGTAAATCTTTCGCTCCGCAAAAAAGAATGCAGGTTTGTAAACAGGAGGCCGTGAACCGGGTATGGCAAATACAGAAACAGACACAGAGATGACGATTCATGCCGGCGAGACACTGAATGCAGGTGAGATGCCTGCCGCCGGGGAAGCTGCTGATGCAGGTGAGATTCCGGCTGCCGGTGAGGCTGCTGATGCAGATGCAATGCCTGCCGCTGCGGAAGCTGCTGATGCAGGTGCAATGCCTGCCGCCGCGGAAGCTGCTGATGCAGGTGCAATGCCTGCCGCCGCGGAAGCAGCCGCACCTGTCTATTCGGCGGACGATTTAAAATACATGAAGGCAGCACTCAAACAGGCGGAAAAGGCGATCCTGATTGGAGAAGTCCCGATTGGGGCAGTCATTGTCTATGAGGGAAAGATCATCGCCCGGGGCTATAACCGCCGGAACACAGACAAGACCACCCTTGCCCATGCGGAAATTGCCTGTATCCGTAAAGCATGCAAAAAGATTGGCGACTGGAGGCTGGAAGGGTGTACCCTTTACTGTACATTGGAGCCCTGCCAGATGTGCGCAGGTGCAATCATCCAGTCCCGGATCGACCGCGTCGTCATCGGGACGACCAGCCCCAAATCCGGCTGCGGCGGAACGCTCCTCAACATTCTGCAGAATCCCGATTTCAATCATCAGGCACAAGTGCTGTACGGCGTGATGCGGGAGGAATGTACGGAAATCCTGCAGCGCTTTTTTAAAGATCTTCGCAGACGCAATAAAGAGAGAAAGAAAATGCTGCGCATGCAGGCCGGACAGTCTGCCCCCATGCATGCCGCGCAGTCCGGCAGTTCTGATACTGCGCAGTCCGGCAGTTCTGATGCTGCGCAGTCCGGCAGTTCTGATGCTGCGCAGTCCGGCACTGTCAACCATTGTTGAAAATGT
>Ga0256407_10011800_pt1 | contig 12024 bp, 7 predicted proteins | sample RumenRJG_04DNA_FD_193489 | JGI IMG/M metagenome (GOLD analysis project Ga0256407, IMG submission 193489) | Bovine rumen microbial communities from Lethbridge, Alberta, Canada - RJG_04 | ecosystem: Host-associated > Mammals > Digestive system > Stomach > Rumen | place: Canada: Alberta | collected... | reverse complement strand
ATAGGCGTTGGGGTAGTGACAAGAGAGGAACACAGATAGGCTACGTTCACTGCCATCATGGCTATTGAATGACTTTATTCTTTCTTTCAATTCTTTTGACTCGTCATACAAGTTTTGCAGTAGAATGCTTAGTTCGTGAGGATTCTGAGATGCCAACTTCCTGAAATCGTCTTTCTGTCGCCAATCCATCAGGTTGTTATGGGGATGACCTACAATAGTCTTGATTAATTCTACACCGTCTTTCCCTGTGCAACTGTTCACCATCTGCCATTTGTACAGTTCATCATCCTCAATCAAATCAATGGTTTTCCTCCTGTTTTTATAACAATCCAGAAGTTCTTGATATAAATATGACTCCAATGCCTCGCACAGTTCCGGCTTAACTTTCCAGACAAACCCCTGCTTGGAATTCTTGCCATTCATAGGGATGCACCAATAGACATTTTCATCCGTGCTTTCACCATTGTCGGCCAATCCTTTCACTTCAAATCGGTTAAGGTACTTTTGAACAGTTTGTCCCATTCTCCAAATAGGATTGCTATAGTTGTTCTTTTTGCCTCCATATTTCTTTGCCAACTGGTTACAGATACCTTGATGTTCAGGCTCACGATAGAAGCATAACAAGACCTCGATTTGTCTTTGGCTGATGATTCCATCGCTCAACATCTGTAACCATTCATTGGCCAGAATATTGGTTTCTGCGGATCTTAATCCATCTGCATTTATATGTTCTTGTATAACAGTCATACCGATATTGTTGTTACTGCCTTGTGAGATATATCTTAAAGCGACTTTTATGTCATATTCTCTTTACTTTTCAAGTTCATAGATAGCATAAATCCAAGGAATCTCAGGGCCGTTATCCTCGTTCTGATACGTTAGGTCGTTTCCCTCAGCATCCTTATACGCATCCCATGCATAGTTAGTCACCTTGCGTTCCATGATTTCATTGCCATGAATGAAAGTGATTTCCTTAACTGGCATCAGTTCGAAAGAGTCTTCTTTGCAGATCGCTCCGATGGTATAGGGGTCGTTGATGTCTACACAGAACTCTGTGCCATCTTCCTGGAGAATCTTCCAAGCTCTGTCACCAACATGTACTGTCAGATGCTCTCCATCTAAAACAGGGAAATTCTGTTCAACCTTATGGGCTGGAGGCAGTCCGTTCTCATCGAAAGAATAATCAAAGAGTCCTAATTTCCCCTTTATATCCGTGATAGGCTTATCAAACATGTATGCATTGCTCAACTGCCAGTGTGTACATTCTTGGGCGGCCCAAGGTGAATCATTATCGTTGTCTGTGTCAAATCCAACCACATCAACATAGCCAATAATGGCTGACAGCGGCAAATCCTCATATTCAGGCATGATGCCGAATAGACGAAGGTTTGTCATTATTGAAATAGTCTCTGGATCAAGGTTCTTTTCATCAAAGTCCTTTGGCACTTTTTTTGAACTGGCATGAATTAGAATACGGCCTGGCACGCCTTTAGGTTGCCAGGTTCTGTTTTCAATGTCTTTGACTCCAGTGCAAATAGCATAAGCCCATGGCTGTTGAACAGATAAGGTCTTCATGTCAATCTTTTTTTTTTCGTTATTGATTCCAACTGAAGCTTCTGCTGCCATCTGCATAGACTCTGACTGTATGGGAGCTTCATTTGCAGTATGGAACAGTTCACGGCTGCGGATTCCAAAGGCTACGACATATAGATACATGGTTGCAAGCACGTTGATGGCTGCATCGCATTCCTGTTCTGTAGCCGTTGGTGCTTTATGCGCATTGTCGTTTCGCCAGTCGCGTACCATGCCCAGATACTCACTGAACTTTTTATCAGCTTCGTCTTCTGAATATTTCAACCGTTTCAGACAAGGAGTCTGGAAGATGCAGTCGGCCAGCGTGGCTTTCATTCCTTCCTGTCCAGGCTTAGTACTGACAATCTCTGTATGGTTTCTAAGATAGAACACCTTTTTCAAAAACACCTCGAATCGGCTGACAAGTGTGTTGAAATGCTGCTTCTTATCCACAAACGACACTTTAGCCGGACTGCAATACAAACGGTTGAACGCATTCTGTATGACATCGTTCGCCCCGTCAATATCATCGGTCGTTTTGGCTGCGATAAGAGCAACCAGGTCATCAGCAATCTGTTCCTTGGCCTTTGGCAAAATCCTAAACACAGAGAATTCGCGTTCGATGGTTGGAAGAATCTTCTTCTTGAATCTTTCCGGATTATAAACAGCTTCGTCCTGAGCACGGAAGTTGGCATACATCATGCTTCCCATTTGTGACATAATGCTGTTGTAAAGGTCGTGATTCTGGAACAGACGACGGAAGGCCTCCATTTGGTCACCATAACACTCCTGGGCTGCTTCGGCAAAAATCTCCGGGAAGATACTCTCGGCAAACTGCTTCGGGTCATTGTTCTTGGCTTGCTTGGTCAGTTTGCGACGAACTTTCGGTTGGTTCAGCTTGTCATAGATGCTCTCCACTAATACACGATCTTCTTTTGTGAAGTTTCCTCTGAACATCACGTTCACCTTGTCAATGATGTTAGAGAGCAAATCGCGTTTGTCGTCGGGACCACCACCAGCACCGGGTTTCGGTGTTGTCAAACCACCCGCATTCTTGTCGAGTTGGATGCTTTGTGTTTCTCCTGCCTCAATACGTGAGTTAACAAGCATCAGTTGTTTATTTAAGTCAATTCGCTCATGATGCTTGGTCTTGATGAGTTTAAGAAGCAAGTCACAGAAGACGTAGGTCCGATAGAGGTCGCGATTATAGGTACGTTCCACCTGTGCCAGATAGTTGTAGAAACGTACAAACTGCTTGATTTGTCCACGCACAGTGTAGAATGTCTCTTCGTCAAGCTGGTTGATGCGGTCCACCACCCCCTTGAAAGCATTCGATAGTTTGCCCAATCGTGTCGGGTCTTCTTTCTTCACAGTCTTAACAATATCTTCCACTCGCAGCTCATCTTGTTCATTCCAAAGGTTAAGTTCGCGAATGTTGTCACGTAGGGTGAAGACTGAATTCAAGTCCATCGGTTTGATGAGTTCGGTGCCCGTATAGAACGGCTCGAAACTCTTCTTGATGTCCTCTGGATCGTTCACGAAATCCAGCACGTAGGTGTCCACTTTGTCGGGATGGGCACGGTTCAGACGGCTCAATGTCTGCACAGCTTTCACGTCACGTAGCTTCTTGTCCACAAACATTGTATGGAGTAACGGCTCGTCGAATCCTGTCTGATACTTGTCGGCTACAACCAAAACGTTATAGAGATCGGAGGCAAAGAACAAAGGAAGTCCAGCCTCACTAATCTTATAGTCAGGGGTAGAGTTCATGGCTGTTTCGGTGTATTCATGATCTTGGTAGAGAACCTTGCCAGAGAAGGCTACCAGTGGATGCACATCGTTATAGCCCTGTAACTCACAGTAGGCTTTGATGGCCATAAAGTAGCGTACGGCATGGGCACGGCTGGCAGTCACCACCATTGCCTTCGCCTTACCTTGCATGGCAGGAAGTGTCACCTCGCGGAACTTCTCCACGATAATCGCACACTTCTTGTCAATGACATGCTGGTGGTTGTCATGGAAAGCCTTTACAGCCCGTGTTGCAGGTGTTTCTTCATATTCCGGATCCTCGCTGATACGTTTGGTTATCTCGTAACTCACACCATAGGGCGTATAACTCAACAACACATCCTTGATAAAACCTTCCTCGATGGCCTGTAGCATTGAGTAGGTATGGAATGCTTCATAGCGGCATTTCGTAGGATCTACATCCTGATGGGTGCAGATACCGAAGGTACGTAGCGTCTTGGGCTTTGGGGTGGCGGTAAAGGCATAGAACGACAGGTTGCCGTGCTGTCCCTGAGCCAGCAGCGTGTCCATAATCTCGTCTCGCTGTTTCTCCAATTCTTCTTCAGCGACATCCTGCATGGCTGCCATCTCGCGCAGTGCCTCGTCGGTGTCGGCCAGAGCAGCCTTCATCTTCTCAGCAGCCTTTCCGGTTTGAGAGGAGTGGGCTTCATCCACAATCAGGGCATAACGCTTACCTGTGTTCTTGTTTACCTCCTTGTAGATGAGCGGGAAACGATGCAGCGTACAGATGATGATGCGTGAATTATCGTCGTTGATCAAATCCTTCAACTTTGTAGAAGGGTCGCTATCTTTCACCGTGTCAACAGTACCATCCACATGATCGAAGCCTAGGATGGTATTCTGTAGTTGAGAGTTCAGCACACGACGGTCTGTGATGACGAATACACAGTTGAACATCGGTTTCAACTCTTCATTTTGCAATGCTCCCAAGCGATATGCCACCCAGGCGATAGAGTTTGACTTGCCTGAGCCTGCCGAATGTTGTATAAGGTAGTTCTTTCCAGAACCATGTTCCGCAGTGTCAGCCAACAGTTTTTCCACCACGTCAAGTTGATGGTATCGTGGGAAGATAATCTTCACGCTCTTCTTTTTATCCTGCTTTATCTTACCATCCGTTGTTTTATAGATGCTGATGCGCTCTTCTTCCTGTCGGGAGATATAGCGTTGCAGGATGCAGAATAGCATACGGCGGTTGAGCACACGCTCCCATAGGTAGCACGTCGTGTATTTTCCTTCTGGTGCTTCGGGGTTGCCTTTTCCACCAACGTTGCCTGCTCCATTGCTGCCTTGGTTGAACGGCATGAAGAAGGTTTTCTCTCCACGTAGCTCGGTGGCCATGATGGCCTCGTAGAGATCCACGCCAAAATAAGCAAGTATGCGGTGGTTGAACTGGAACAGTTCCTCCCTTGGGTCACGATCGTTCATCCACTGATGGCGAGAGTTCTCCACGTTCTGTCCAGTCAGTTGGTTCTTCAGTTCCAATGCAACCACAGGGATTCCGTTCACCGAAAGCACCATATCGATGGTGTTATGGTTCTGAGTGGAATAAGCGAACTGGCGCGTACACTCCAATATGTTCTGCTGGTAATGCAAATTCAGCTCCTCATTGAGCGGACTGGCCGGTTCGAAATAGACAATCTTGAACTTAAAGCCCAGGTCATCGATGCCATTGCGTAGTACCCATATCAGTCCGCGCTCGTGAATCTTGTCCTGCAACACGTTGTAGAGGCGGTCTTCTGTTTGGGCACCATACTTTTTCTCATACAGTTCCCACTTCTTCGTCTGCGTCAGGCGAAGAAACTTTATCAGAGTCTTCAGGTCGATAGCCCGCTCTTTGTCGTAGGTAGCCTGATTGCCTTTTACATATCCACCTTCTGTCGTCAGCCAATGTTCGATGTAGGCTTCAAAATCCCGTTCTTTCAGGTCGTTGTTATCCATATCTATCGTTTGTACTTATTCAATTATTGTTTTACCAGTTACCGCTTCGTAGATGACGCTCTTCTTGTAGTCCTTCAGCGCCTCTATCTTCAGCTGTTTCAGGGCAATCAAGCGGTCAATGTCTGCGCACTTTGAGTCAAGGTAAGATGCGATTAAGCGTTGCTCGGAGAGAGGGGGAAGAGGCATCTTTATTTCTCTTATGCGATCAACAGATAACCCCGGCTGGGCTGCTGACAAAGAATATTGACCAAGATTCATTGAGCGCAATGTCTCGCCAAACCAAGTAAGAGAGAATTCTCTTCTCGGATAGCAGACAACGGCATGATCAGTTGCCCAAAAACGGCCAGATGCATAATTGATGTTCCCACATAATGCTCCTTGTCTTCCAACTAACACGTAGTCGCCCTCGTTAGAATAGTCTTCGTAATAGCCCCTTAGACCATTGCCGCCATAAACGGGATAAGAACCCTCGTTAGCAATTTGCTCAGATGTTAAGTTCGAGCCACTTTTCATAGTTGCCAAGTCTTTAATGCGGCAGACTTCCCACCCTTCAGGAATCTCTCCAATCCAGTCGATACCAGAAGGGACGAGTTTAGCGTTTGGATTTAGACCTTTTGTAACGGCCTCGGTAATGACGCTCTGCTTATAGGCTTTCAATGACTCTATCATCTGTTCTTGCAACGCAATAAGAGAATCTATCTCCCCACACTTCGAGTCAAGGTAATCCGCTATGTGCTGCTGGACTGAAAAGGGGGGACATAACAATGGTATGTCATTGATATATACCATATTCATATGCGGAATGGTAGTTCCATTGACCTTTTCCTTAAAATAGTTTTCTCCATATTTAAGCAAGTATGCAACATATTTTGGGAAAATAGATTTATCTATACATGTATATTTAACTGCCGTAGAAGAAACCACTCCATTCAAGCCTGAAGCTGTAATGCCAGCATTGGCCCCATCCCACAAAATCAAGATGTCATCAACAGAACACTTCGGTACTGTTGTATCACTTGTATATGTTCGAGCATCTTTACCCAGCATTTCAGAAGCACCAATGATTGGCAATCCTATTCTTTCTATGTTAGAAGAATTTGGTAACTTTCCTTTCTCGAATACCCCGGAATACTTGAAACGTTTATACTCCCACATCTCAGGAATCTTCCCAATCCATTCTATTCCGCTGTCTTTATATTGTCTCATACCTTATCAGTGTAATATCTTGTTCATAATCTCCGCCTCCTGCTGTTCGAGAACCTTCAATTCCTCAAAAATGTCGGCAGAGGGCTTCAGCGGCGTGTATTTATAGAACTCGCGGGTGAAGGGAATCTCGTAACCAATCTTTGTCTTCTTCTCATTTACAACGAAGTCGGGCGAGTATGGAGCCACGTTCTTCTGCAAATATTCATCGCGGTCGGTCAACCACGGAATAATCTCCGTGTCGTTGAGCGACTTGTCCAAGATGGGCTTTCCTTTTTTGTCACATACGATGTTTCCTTCAGCATCACGCTCAGGATTCATGATAAAGAGTTTGCTGTACTTGAAATAGTCGTTATCACGCACTTTGCTCTCCACCCGAATCTCTGTGCCGTCGGCAGCAGAACGTGTCAGCATGCCGTCATTGAAGTCGTGGTAGGCCTGCATGATGAGTTGGCGGGCTGTCTCGGTTATCTCCACGCGCTTGTTGCCTAATGGCTTGCGGCGCTTCTCATAGCACTGCGAGCCATCGATGAGCTGCACCTTGCCCCGGCGCTCAGTCGACTTATTGCGCGTGATGACCCAGATATAGGTGGCAATGCCCGTGTTGTAAAACAGGTCGTTGGGTAGCTGAATGATAGTCTCTAGCCAGTCGTTCTCCAAGAGGTAGCCACGAATGTTGCTCTCACCACTGCCTGCATCGCCCTTGAACAGCGGGCTGCCATTCTGAATGATGGCCATGCGCCCCGTGTCCTTCAGCTTCGCCACACCATTGAGCAAGAACAGTTGCTGGCCGTCGCCAATGGCGGGTAGTCCTGGTTCAAATCGCCCGGCAGCACCTTTCTTGAACTCCGCTTCGACAGCAGCCCTGCTCGTCTTCCACTCGATGCCGAACGGCGGGTTGGAAATGATATAGTCGAACTTATAGCCCTCGAACTTGTCATCGCCCAGGGTGTCGCCCTGTCGCATGTTGTCAGCGTTGCCGCCCTTGATGAGAGTGTCGGCCTTGGCAATGGCAAACGTCTGTTCATTCAATTCCTGTCCGTAGGTGGTGATGTCGGCGTCGGGGTCAATCTCCAGAAGGCGGTCGCTCATACAACCTAACATCTGACTGGTACCCATCGCCATATCGTAAATGGTGGCGGTGATGCCGTCCTCTTCCAGACGCTCTTCGTCTTCACCCACTAATAGTTCCGTCATCAGATTGATGATGTCGCGAGCAGTGAAGTGGGCTCCGGCATGTTCGTCGTAACTCTCAGAGAACTTTCGCACCAGTTCCTCGAAGATGTAGCCCATATCCACCGAGCTCACCTTGTCGGCACCCAGATAGGCTTTCTCCGTACAGAACTCCTTGATGACTAGATAGAGCAGACCATTCTCAGCCATCGTCTCTATCTCCTGCTGGAATTTCATGCGATGAATCACATCGATAACATTCTCTGAGAAGTGGTTCAGATACGACTCAAAATTCTCTCGGATGTTCTCAGGGTCGCTGAGTAGCGTCTCGAAGGTGAATGGTGAGAGGTTGTAGAACTTCTGTCCAGCAGCCTTCTCCAAGAATCCCTGCTTCACGGTGATGCCGTCCTCGTCAAGTTGCTTGTTCATGTCAAGCACCTTCTGCTTGGTAGGTGCCAATGTGTCCTCGAAACGTTTCACCACACACATCGGCAATATGACATTGCCGTATTCGTGTGGTTTATATACACCTACCAGCTTGTCAGCAATGGCCCATATTAGATTGGCCTTCTCCTGCACGTTTACTGTGGTCTGTTGTTGTAACTCGTTTATGCTCATAGTTTTTTGTTTTAAAAATTATCCTCGTCACTATAAAAATGGCGATAACTATCATTCTCTTTGTCAATATCTCTGCGCCATGCGCCAGGATCATATCCGCTGCGAGTATATTTCTTTCCACCTTTCATCATGTGGGTAACACCCTCAACGATTACTGCTGTTTTGACAATGTCCCAAAATCTCATATTCTCAAACAATTAAAGGTTTTACTTTTATTTTACGCATACAAAGATAATATATATCTGTGCAGCCAATCTGCATAAGATGATGGAATTAAGATATTTTTAGAAATATACGAGTGCATATGGATTTTACAGCTTAAACCTCTCACCAAATAGCTCAAAGTTAATGACGTTCAATAAGCCTTGGATGGCTGGGTTTAGCTTGTTTGCCCTATCAGAAGCTCCGCCAATGAAACACGATGCGGATGCTTTTTTGCGTTTGCATTTCATGAAATAATCGAGAAGTTGTGCACGTTGTATCGAGATTGATTCTCCAGTTTTTTTATGCCTAAGCAATATAGACCGCGAAGATTGTTGAACCAACACGATTCCACTAGGTAACCAATTCCTAGATATGGCGGTTTCCTCTCCAACATAATGGTTAAATGCCTCATTAAACGTATCCTTAAAATTGGAATTACCAAGATTGGCAACAGAACTTCTTTGAGAAACTTGCGATGGAGTCTTATCTTTTTTCGTTTCAGCCTTTGCCTTATTCTGCGGCATGTTGTTCTCGTCAGAGGAGTGTTTTTCCCCCTTTTTTGCCAGAGATTCAAAATCCAACGTGTTGACCAAATCATTATTTATGGAGTAGACGATGTTCAGTTTTTCTGTTCCAGGCATGGGACGTCGTAGTTCAGGAATATACTCGTCATAATCAACATATACAACATTACAGTTAAAATCTCTAGCAAAGATTGCAGCACTAGCCACCATAGACTTCTTACCGCCTGTAATGTCAATAACATATTTCGACGAAGGAAATATGTTCATTTGTGCTTTTAGATTATTGTAAATAGTATCGAATGAATCGTCGTCTAAACTAATGATTTTGTAACTACTTGTAAGGTATTTCTCTAGATATGAGACAATCTCATTGTCGGTTTCATAATCTTTCCGAGTGGTAAAAATCACATGAGCACTTGGTGCAAGAGCACGTTGTGTAAGAATGATTGGTTCAGGAGTGAATCCTAAAATTGAGAACAGGACATCACACCTGTTTGCACTTGATGTTTCATTGATAAACTTGTCAATGATATCATCAAACAAATGGTTAAAATAGAAGTTCTTTGCTTCAACGAATAGCCCCTGGTTACTAAGTTTGAGCCATTCCTTTATATTATCGTTAATATTACTTGCCATTTCTGTTTTTATTTATGATGTTATTAATATGTTGCTCTGCTTCTTTACGTTGTTCTTGATTCATGACACAGCCTACTTCAAAGCCGTTTTTCATACCATTAACACCGTCAATGTTCGCCGTAAATAGGATGCCCTTAGATTCTGACAACACGCATTTGGAGTGGTTAAGATCATCACCAAATGAATGACAGCCTAGCCTCTTTAGTTCCCTAATAGCACTTTTAGAAGATTTGAGAGAAGGGACATCACTCATCGTGTTTGAATAGAGTATCACCTCAACGCCTCTACTACGAGCATCACGTACCGCTTCCATAAATTCTGCTAAAACATCCTCTTTGAATTTGAAATGATATGTCGCGATATAGACGTATTTCTGAGCCTTTCTTATTATATCAACAATGGTGTTGTATATTGAATAGACTTTGCACAGAGTAAGATTTGTTTCTTCGCGGGATGCTATTGTCAGACGGATGTTGCCACCTATTTTCTCAACGGATCTCGGGTTAATCTTGTTGTCGACTTTTACAGTAATGTCCTTTTGGTTTGCACCCTGGAACTTCACTATATCAGCATGCTTATACATGGTGTCAAAAACATATTCGAGTTCTTTGACATCGGTTCCGTCTATCTCTATTCCTGTTTCAACGTTTCTCATTAAGCTATTAGGGGCAAGATTTGCACTCATAATGAGGCCTTTTGTCCCATCAGAAATAATGAACTTCGCATGAAGGTTGTCTAATAATCTCACATGGATACCAGAATAGAATAAATCCTTTAAAAAACGGGCGTGATTATCAAATCCGACATGCTTTTCCTTATCACTCTTCGGTAAAATTGTTGATTCTCGATACTCTTCCGTTTCTTGGTCTTTCTTATTTGATATAAGGAAAACTGCAGCTTTCCCCGAAAGAGCTAATTCTTTAAGCATCTCAGAGATTGTTGCATCCTGCATAAGAAAACTAGATACCTTAATATAGCGCTGGGTATTCTCAATCAAGTGTTTTATGCAGGTGGTTAGCATATGCTTATCACCTTGATTAACTAAATATCTTCCACTCATTTCCGTTCCTCCTGCATAATAAATTTTCGATTATCAATCTCTTCCAATATATCGAGTCTGTCTAACAAAACTAGATTTCGTCTTACATAACATTCCCCATATTCGTCAAAGATAGAATCTATATCACTAAGATTTCTAGTTCTTTTGCTGATTTCTATCCGTTTGTCTAATTCAATAAGTCTTATAAGGGATTTGTCAGATGTATCTACCGTCACACGAACAAAAAAGTCATTTTCTTTGTCGTACTGATTATACCCAAGTTCCAGACACTTTATTAGTTTGCGACGATTCCAACTTTTTGTGAAGTTGTCTATGTTAAGACTAACGCTAAGTGGACGTGTCTTAGAACTCTTTTCATATTTAAACCAGTCTTCTTCCATTTCGTTCCAATGAAAAATGAATTGGAGGAATTCCTTTATCCCATTGGAAGAAAAACTAAAGACCTTATTCCTTAATTTCTCTGCGTCCAAATTGTCATATCCATAATTGAATCTAAGACCATCATTAAAATAAGACTTGTCAACTATCTCTTTGATAGAGGGAAGATTGACAATTTGGTTGCTGTACACAATATCCTTATAACATCTATTGTCCTGGTCACAACTAAAAACCAAATAAATTCTAAGTAAACCCTGAGATGGTGCGTCTGTACAATAGAACTCTTTACTTTCCGAAGGCAAACCGACAGAGCGTTTCCTCTCATGCGACATCTTTTCTATTTTTGCAAGGAGTGCCTTAATCGCATTGTCTTCTGCACCATTTAGGATAATACGAGGGTATATGGAATTTTTGTCAAAACTAACAAATCCCTTGTCGTCATAAAAGACTTTTGGCATGATTGACAAACTTCTACCGTCAATAAGAAAATCTGAACTAGCGTTGATGAAAGGAACTTCTTCTTCATCATTGAAGAAATAGCTTTCACCTGCTCCAGTAATTCTGAAACCATCTGAGTGCTCAATTACCATACCGTCCTCTTTGAGATTCTTAATACGATATTGTATCAATCTATAATCCATTCCGATTATCTTTGAGACAGACATCGAATCAAGTTTGGGTTGACTCTTCATGAAATGCGTTATGGCCCAATCTATGAAATACATTGGGTCATCGTTCTTTTTCTTGTATTCTAAATGTACAAGATAAACGGGATAGTCAATATACTAAAGTTTCCCACTTGCAAATAGCTTGCCCTTAAAGTCTTAAAAATCAAGAGGAAAGAGAAGGAATGTCCAAAAGTTTTTGTATCTTTGTAGTGCAAATAAATCATTGATACATAAACAATTA
>Ga0256407_10011799_pt1 | contig 12025 bp, 9 predicted proteins | sample RumenRJG_04DNA_FD_193489 | JGI IMG/M metagenome (GOLD analysis project Ga0256407, IMG submission 193489) | Bovine rumen microbial communities from Lethbridge, Alberta, Canada - RJG_04 | ecosystem: Host-associated > Mammals > Digestive system > Stomach > Rumen | place: Canada: Alberta | collected... | reverse complement strand
AAGCTTATAGAACATTTGGGTATAGACAAATTATATGCTGTTATTGGAGGTTCTATGGGTGGAATGCAGGCATTGCAATGGACTGTTTCCTATCCTAAAATGATGAAAAAGGCAAGTATAATCGCTACAACTGCAAGGTCTTCCCCTCAGCAAATAGCTTTTAATGAGGTAGGCAGACAATCCATTATTCTAGACAATAACTGGAATAGGGGAAAATACTATGATCAGGAAAAGGCACCTAGATCAGGTCTAGCAGTTGCACGTATGATAGGACACATCACCTATCTCTCTGATGCATCAATGTACCAGAAATTCGGAAGAGACTTGCAGGACAAGACAGAACTCAGTTATGACTTCACTGTTGACTTTGAGGTTGAAAGCTACTTGCACCACCAAGGTGAGACTTTTGTAAAGCGTTTTGATGCTAATTCATATTTATACATTACAAAAGCAGTTGATTACTTCGATTTGGCAGTTGAAGGTAACTTGGCTGATGGTTTAAAGGATGTTGAAGCTAAAATACAAGTCATTGCTGTAGATTCCGATTGGCTTTACCCAGTGGATCAGTCTAAAGATTTATTGGCTGCACTTCAAACCAATGATGTTGATGTAATCTATAATGAAGTCAAGTCTGACTATGGTCACGATGCATTCTTGCTTGAAAATGGTCAAATGAACTTCCTTTTATCCAATTTCCTATCTGAGCATAATGTTGGAGATGTTATGAAAACAGAAGTTCCTACAATTTGCATTGATTCAACCGTTAAGGAAGCTGCAATTATCATGTTTGACAATGAGATCACTCATTTGCCTGTTGTAAACGATGATAAGACTTTAGCAGGAATCGTTACTGCATGGGACTTGTCCAAATCCATTGTAGAGGATTGCAGTGAATTGAGAGAAGTAATGACTAAAGATGTCAGAACCTGTAAATCAACAGATGAGATTGAGGATATCGCAAGATTGATGAAGAAATACAATATTTCATGCTTGCCTGTTGTTGATGGAGATGACTTAAAAGGACTCATTACAACTGATAGGATATCACATCTTATTTCAAATTACTAATCCCAGCTTCACGGACTTCAGTCCGTAGAACCTGGACCAAAAATCTTTCCTCAAGTGGAAATATAATATTTTTTTAATTTTTTTAACTTTTTTTCTTCTTTTTTCTTTAATTTTAAAAATTTTTATCTATTTTTCTCATTTTATCTTTAATAATTAAATAATAAAGTTAAGTTTTTATATTCATATTAATAAAAATATTAATAATTGAGTTTAGGATTTAATAACATGAGTGAAAAATTAGAGTGGGATAGTTCCCTATCATTTATATTTGCTATGATTGGAGCTGCCGTTGGTCTTGGAAACATTTGGAGATTCAGTTATGTATTGTATTCCAACGGTGGAGGATCATTCTTTATTCCTTATTTCACTGCTATAGCAATTATGGGAATCCCTTTTTTAATACTTGAATATGGTGTGGGATTCAGTTTTAAGGAATCCTTTTCGAAGATTTTAAAGGATATCAATGAGCGGTTCGAGTATATAGCTTGGGCCCTTGTTCTCTTTGTTTTCATTGTTACAATTTATTATATGGTTATCCTGAGTTGGGATATGGTATATCTTCTAAGCAGTTTCACATTCAGTTGGGGTGCTGATACAGCAGCTTACTTCACAACCACTGTAGGTGGAAGCTCTGATTTGGCTAGTGCAGGATTCTTGCTTGTCCCTACAACCATTTGTGTAATCCTGATGTGGATTGTTTTATGGTACATTTCACATAAGGATGTTGACAAAGGTATCGGTAAGGTTTCAAAAGTCTTGATTCCATCCTTATTTGTCATAATGGGAATAATTGTTTTTTATGCATTGACATTGCCTGGACACATGATAGGTGTAGATGCTCTCTTAAGGCCGAGATGGTCAATGCTTTTGGATATCAATATTTGGCTAGCTGCATTCGCTCAAATCATTTTTTCCTTAAGTATGGGTCAGGCAATTGCCTTGACTTATGCAAGCTACTTGCCGAAGGCTTCAAAATTAACAGACAATGTGCTTATTGTAGTTGCTTCAAACTCCTTGTTTGAGATATTCACTGCATTTGGTGTATTCTCAATTCTTGGTTACATGTCACTCCATTCAGGTATGGCAATGTCCAAATTGGTTACTGAAGGTACAGGGCTTGTATTCGTTGTTTTCCCAATGATCTTTAATATCATGGGTCCAATAGGTAGGATTTTAGCACCGTTGCTGTTCTTGGCTATTCTATTTGCAGGAATAACCTCTGCATTAGGATTCTTTGAACCAATGCTCTCTTCTACAAGCGCTAAGTTTAACTTAGGCAGAAGAAAAACTGCAGGTATTTTATCAATAGTCGGCTGTGCATTTTCAGTCTTGCTCACTACTGGAATCAGCAGTTATCTGGTCGGAATCATTGACTCATTTGTAAACCAATTCGGTATCCTTCTATTGATTGGAGTCCAATGTGTAATATTCGCTTGGTTCTATAAGCTTGATGATTTGGTTCCTGTATTGAATGAGAATGGACACTTGAAAGTAGGCAAAATCTGGAAATTCATAATCAAGTACCTATTGCCTTTTGTTCTCTTTGCAATGTGGATTTATGGTATGTATGATCTCTTTATGAGTGCAGCGGCATTCGAGTTGATTGTTGATTCAATCATTATGGTGGCTGTTTTAGCATTCAGTATCATTTTAACTAGATTAAGCCCAAGAGAAGATGAAAGTTAGTCTTTTTAATTTAATAGAAAATAAAATATTTAAGTAATGAAGTACAAATAATATTTTATAAGATTTGAAAGGTAAACGTATCCCTATTAGGGATTGTCCCAATTGGGGCGAGTAAATTCCCTATAGGTTCTTCTTTTCTTTTATTTTTATCTTTCAAATAAAGTTTTCACATTACTATTTTTAATTAATTTTATAAATTCTTCATTGTTTTTTTCATATTTTTGAAAATAAGACCATGAAATTATATCAATAATTTGTAATCCTTTTGAATTAGTTGATGAAAGATGAGAAATTTCAATAGGAAAATTTAAGTTATTATTTAAGTTTTCAATAAAATACTTGTCAAAAAGTTTAATATCACTATGTTTAGTTTTTGATTTATCGATTATAATGCTGGTCTTTTGCTTAATAGTAATCATTTTAGCCAATTCTGATGCAATTATATCATATAATTCATTATTATTTGAATATTTAATTTTATCTTTATTTTCTTTATTAAATACTATTATCACGGCTTCATAGTCAATATTTTCAAGTCTTTTTAAAATTTTTTTAATAATATAATTAGGCGTATTATTTCCTTTAATTTCATTAGAATTACGTAGTTGTTTTTTAAATATTCTATTAATTTTATTGATTATCCTTTCTAAATCGGTTTTATTGGATGAAATTATTGCAGAAATAATAAAATACTTTGAATCTTTCCCTAGATCCCCGCTTTCATCAATATAAATATAATCCATAAGTAAATATTATGATTTTTCGTTTATATATTTAATTAATCTTCTATACGATGTTAATTTTTCATTTAAGATATAATTTACACTTTAAATATGATATTATAATTATTTAATTAAAAAATAATTAAATAAAGCATTTTTATGAAATTAATTTTTAATTTAAATATTTTTTAAAAGATAATTAAAAGTTTTAAATAAATAAAAATATAAATAATATTTAATGAACGCTATAAAAACTTCCAATCAAAACGAGGATAAGATATTCACCATAGACTTCTTTTTAATCTTCGGTGCATTGCTATTTTCAGCTCTTGTAATGTATGCATTGATGTCTACAGTTACCGAGTATGCAACTTCCATGGGAACAAGCGCTACCATAGCAGGTCTTGTCTCTGGAATATACATCTTTGGAGGGCTTTGTTCAAGAATATACTCTGCAAATGCACTTGAGAGAAGGGATTGGAAGAAATTGGCCATTATTTTCTTAAGCATTCACTTTTTAGCATGCATTTTCTACTTTTTTGCAAATAATGTAAGCTTGCTTTTGATTGTAAGATTCATTCATGGGCTTGGATTTGGTGCTTCTGCAAATGCTATTGTTACTATAGCAAGTGCAATATTGCCTAAGAAACGCTTTGGAGAGGCATTTGGATACTTTATGCTTGGAACTACAATTGCTGTTGGATTGGGCCCTTACATTTCCGGATTTTTCTATGACAATTGGGGATCCTTTGGCTCTTTCTCTCTTGCAACCGCCTTTGCTTTTCTTGGATTGTTATGCGTACTTCTTTTGGATATAAGCAAATATGAAATTAAGCATAACAGTGAGATTGAAAATAGCATGGACAGAGATAAAACTCCTAATAATGCTATTTTAGAAGAAAAAGGAAGAATCAGAGGGGTTATAGATAAGATATTTGAAGTTCCAGCTATTCCAGTATCACTATTTACAGGACTTACAAGCCTGGGATATGTTTCCATATTGTCATTTTACAGATTGTATGCTGTTGAAGTTGACTTGGTAGGTGCATTCTCCCTATTCTTTATAATTTATTCCATTGTTCTTGTAGCTTCAAGACCTATTGCAGGGAGAATTCAGGACAATTATGGTGATAAGATTGTCTGTTTCACTGGAATCATTGCACAAGCCATTGGGCTCTTTCTAATCGCTTGGATGCCTTCTGCCATAACTGTTTTCATTTGTGCAGTTTGTGCTGCACTTGGTTTTGGTACACTTAATTCAGCTTGCACAGCTATTGTAACAAGGGACACTTCAGCTAATCGCCGTCCTTATGCAATATCAACATTCTTTATTTTCTGTGATGGAACTATGGGATTTGGACCTGCATTGCTTGGGTCATTTGTAAGTGCTGCAAGCGGATATGCTCCTGTTTACTTCATTTCATCATTCATTACATTGCTTGCATTGCCAATAGCATTCTTTGCACTTAAAAAATAGTTTAATAAATTGTCCTTTTTTTATATCAATTTTTAATCAAGTATACTTTACTTTTTAAAGAAATATTAATTATCATTAAATTTAAATACAAAAGAATAAATATTTAAATGAAAATAAATATTTTCATAGTAATTATAATCTTGATTTATTGGACCCAAATCTTTTCAATTAATTGAATGATTTTCAAATATAAATCAAATGATTGTAATAATTATATAACAAATTATCGTAGGTGAAACTATGAATCTTTTATTAATAATTTTAATCGCTATAATAATCATTATTCTTGTAGCTATTGTGGCTATTTACAATGGCCTTGTAACTGCAAGAAACAAAGTGAAGAACGCATGGGCTCAAATTGATGTTCAATTGAATAGAAGAGCAGATTTGATTCCTAATTTAGTTGAAACCGTAAAAGGATATGCAGCTCACGAAAGCTCAGTATTTGAAGATGTGACTGCAGCAAGAGCAGGTTTGATGAATGCAAATGGCGTTAAGGAAATAAGTGACGCTAACAATCAATTGTCCAGCACCTTAAAGACCTTGTTTGCTGTTGCTGAAAACTATCCTGAATTGAAAGCTAATGAAAACTTCAAGGATTTGCAAGCTCAATTAGCACAAACTGAAGATAAGATTGCTTATTCCAGACAGTTCTACAACGACACTGTATTGATGTACAATAACAAGTGCCAAACATTCCCAAGCAATATCTTTGCAGGAATGTTCGGATTCAAGGAAGCTGACTTCTTTGAAGCTGCTGGAGAAGCAAGATCTGTACCTAAAGTTGAATTCTAATCTCTATATTGGTATGAATTAGCATATGGAGTATCTCTCATGTGTTAATAGGAGAAATCTATGAATTTTAAAAACAAGGCATTTGCCATTCTTTTAATCCTTATATTCTGCTTATCCATATTGCCTACAGCATCTGCTGTAGACTATTCCATTCCATATGCCAATGTGGATATACAGGTATACGAGGATGGACTCATCAATGTCTATGAAGAGATTGATTATCATTTCGATTCATCTGCCAATGGTGTTTACAGGGATATTCCCCTAAAGAGGAACCAATCTGTTGAGAATCTTCGCGTTTATGTAGAAGGTGCTTATTACGATTATCAGATAATTGATCAGGGCGGAATGGAAAGGATTAAGATCTATCTTTACCGTGATGCCGCTAAAACCCAAAAGATTACATCTGGAACAGATGTTAAGGTATATCTCCAATATGACTTCACCCATGTTGTAAAGGTCTACAATGATGTGGCTGAATTGCAATACAAGGTTTGGGGAGATGAATGGGAAGAGGATTTAGGTGCATTGGATGCTGTAATTCGTTTCCCAGATGATACAAAGCTTGAATATTGGATAAACCCTGCATACAGTGATGCTAAAGCCAAATGGTCTGACGGCAATTTATTGATTTCCAGTGATGGAGTCTCTGAAGGAAGCTATGTTGAAGCAAGAGTTCTCATTCCATTGGAGGAATTATCATCCAGCACTCCTTATGCACAGCACATAAATAAGAATGCTGGAGATGAAATAAGGAGCATGCAAAAAAGCGAAGCTGATACACAGACCCTCTTAAGCACTGTAGGTTCCATTGTCAATTATCTCCTTGTAGCATTATGTGCCATTCCACTTGCTATCTATTATAAGTTTGGAAGGGAACCAAAGACAGACTATCAAGGAATCTATGAGCATGAGCCTCCTACCAATGACCCTCCTGCATTTGTAAATGCCCTTATGGGCGGATTTGGAAAGAATATCGGTGATTTGGATCAAAAGGCTTTCCAAGCTACAATAATGGATTTGATCAATAGGGGAAAACTTGGAGTGGACTCTGAAGATGATACTGAATTCACTAAAACCACTTTCCTTACCGTAAAGTCAATGGATGGTCTTGAAAGGTATGAAAGGGAATTGGTTGACATCTTGAGAACCTATGAATTGAATGGAAGAATCAGTTTCTCATACATGCAGGATTGCCTTAGAGAGGAAAACCAAGCTCGCTCTTACCAAGACAGATACAACAATTGGTGTCAAAACTTCAAGAATGACTATTTGCCTGAAGAGGTATTCGAGGAATACTTTGATCAAAAGGGTTCCGATTATATGATGTACTTTGGTATTGGAGCACTTATATTGTCAATTATCGTTGGAGCATTATCCATTTTCATACACTTTAGAGGAAGCTTCATAACCACTCTATTTGCAATCTTCTTTGCAATAGTCGGTGTTGCTTGCCTTATCATGCCATCTGGAATAGGTGGAAAATACACTCTTAAAGGAAAGCTTTACACTGAAAGATGGGATAAGTTCAAGAAGTTCCTTAAGGATTACTCATTGATAAAGGAGCATCCTCCTGAATCAATTGCAATATGGAACCAGTATTTGGTCTATGCAACTGCACTTGGTGTAGCGGATGAGGTCTATAAGGCTATGAAACTCCATGTTTACGGTGGATTGGACAATCCGAATTACACAACAAATGACTTGTTCATGTTCTATTACCTAGGTGGATACAATCATGTAAACAGTTCATTTGCAACTGCATCATCTACCATTTCAGCTGCCAACAATGACTCCATAGGAGGAATCGGAGGCGGTTCAGGTGGTGGAGGTGGTGGTGCGTTTTAACCCAGCTTTTCCGCCCCTTCGGGGCGCAAAACCTGGACCAAAACTTTTCCACTGCACATGAGATAATAATCATTATTTTTCTCTTTTTTCTTTTTTTATTCTATTTTTATATTTTTATATTTTTATATTTTTATCTTTGATTAGAGTATTACTTTTTTATTATTACTTTCACACTGTTATTCTTTTATAAAATAATACTCTATATAAAGAGTATTACTGATTTAAACTATTTTTAGCCATTTGTAATAAGACAAAATTTATATGATTATTACTACTATATATTAAATAAGCATGATATTACTTTTTAGTAAATTTTTATTATTTTTTAAATATTATCGCTGTGTTACCTTTAAAGTTAGAATCTGAAAGTTTATTGAAAATGATATTGTGCAAATAAAGATAATAAGTACATTTACTTATTTTCTCTCCTTAATGCATTTTAGATAAGGTTATGATGATTTGCAGATTAAAAAGTTTATTTAAATCTTAAAAATCACTACAATCCAAATATTATTTAAAAATTTCTAAATCACAAAACATTATAATAGCAATCTCTTCTGCAAATCGTTATAATCTTTATCTAGTCTCTTTTTTTAAGTATTTCTTTAGCTATTTTACTATTAATTTCTTTAATGCTCTCTGTTTAAAAATCATATAAAAATTATTTTCATAAAAGTTATGGGCTTGTTTTTAAAAATTATATAAAAATTATTTTCATAAAAGTTATGGGCTTGTTTTTAAAAATTATATAAAAATTTATATTAAATTTAAATTATATTTAATAATATCAATAAAAAGGTGTTCATGTGGGTATTGTAAATAGATTAGGTTTGGAAAAATCAGTTATTCTGCTTGCTGCAGTCGTTTCATTTGTCACTGCTTTTCTAGCAAACATTTCAGTTGCCCTTCCACTTATTGCTCGTGAACTTTCAATGAGCAATATAGTTCAAAATTGGGTGGCTACAATCTTTTTGCTTGCAATAGCTGCGTTATCAATACCTTTAGGAAAATATACAAGCAAGTATGGACTTAAAAGATCTCTTTTTATAGGAATTATAGTCACTATGATTGGTGTAATCATCTCTTGCTTCTCTTTTTCAAGTGAAATGCTCTTGTTTTCAAGGGTTGTACAGGGAATCGGAACTGCATTCATCAATGTGGCTTCTATGGCACTGATTGTTTCTGCTGTTCCTCCAGAAACCCGTGGACAGGCATTGGGATTGAACATTGCAGGAGTTTACATAGGATTATCATCAGCTCCTGTTATTGGTGGAATTGTAATCTATTACCTTGGATGGCAAAGTATCTTCTATGTAATGCTTCCTTTCCTTATATTTTCAGCTTATCTATGCCTCAGTCTTGATGACGAATGGACAATGTATGATGGTGTGATAGATAAATTGGGATCAATTGTCTATATGATTGGAATCTTGCTATTCGTTTATGGATTCACTGTGATAAACACTGGTTTAGGTAAGATATTATTGCTTGTTGGTTTGGCCTTACTGATTTGCTTTGCGTATATTGAATTGAAGATTAATAATCCTGTATTTGAAGTGAGATTGTTTAAGAATGCAAGGTTCTCCTCTTCAAATTTAGCATCCTTGATAAGTTATTTGGCAACTTTCGTAATCACATACATAGTAACCTATCATTTTCAATACATTATGGGCTTAGACTCCCAAATGTCAGGTCTACTTCTAATCGTAACACCAGTCATGATGGCAATATTGGCACCGATATCAGGCAGAATATCCGATAAGATAGATCCTCAAAAGCTTGCAGCTATTGGAATGGGATTTGTAACTGTAGCTATTCTGATCTTATGCTTCTTGAATGAATCAACCCCATTGTATCTCATTATAATTGCAATGTTCCTTCAGGGAATCGGTTATGGAATGTTTTCAACTCCAAACACCAATGCGATAATGAGTTCTGTGCCTAAAGAGGAAACAGGTACAGCTTCTGCATCTTTAGCAGCAATGAGAGTTATAGGTCAGACATTAAGCATTGGTTTGCTTACAGTTATCTTTGCATACATTATGGGAAATGTGCCTATTGTGCCGGAATATTATCCATTGCTTATGGAAAGTTCAAGGATTTCCTGTATAATTTCAGCTATTTTATGTGTAATAGCAGTCTGTGCATCATTGGTTGGATTAAGATCTGATGTTGAGTATGAGACTTAATCTTATCTTTTTACTTTTTTTAGTTTTTTTTTAAAAATAGTTCATTTTATAAATTTTTATCTTTTTTTTTATTCATAATGGTTTAATATAGCAAACCTTTATAAGTGACGAAGTTTATAATTTTGTTCCGGTGATATGATGATAGGAAAAAGCAATATTTTAAAAAAACAGGAACAAGAAAGAGAGCTCCCAGATTACGGAATTGGCCCAATTGTAGCGGCATATTTCTTAGGCTATCTCAAATCTGAAAACGGTGAAAAGATAGCTGATGAGGATATTGAAAAACTCTACATTGGAGCTTGTCTTAAATTGGGAATCGGTCCAGTTGAAGACCTTTCTGAATTGTTCCAAGTATTATTTGGCTTAGGCGAAGAGAAAAAGGATGACAAACCTCTTCAGTACTATGCTTAAATAATCTATTTTTTCTTTTTTTAAATTTTTAGAAATTAATTAACATTTAATCCATTAATAGAATATGGCAACCAAGATAGAAATCAAATAGATTGTTCTTTTTTGAAAAAGATTCCATTTGATTGCATATTTTTTCTATTTCTTTTTCATAATATTCATGGCTATGTCCATTTGAATACTTTATAATATACTCCTTTTCAAGTTGAATGCAGTCGTACATAACATTTACATAGACTTTTCCCAATCCTTTAGGGATTGTGATTTTTTCTATTTCTTTTTTAAAAGTGTATATGTTATTTTTTTCTTCATCTGATAATGTTTTGTAGATTTGCGGTGCTGGGTATTCATTTACAAGGGTGTTATCTTCATTTATTAGCTTATATATCATTTTTTTACCTTCATTTATTTTCAAATTTTAATTCATTTAAAACATTTTCCATATATTTTATAGAATCATTAATTTCTTTTTCAGTTAAGGGATTAAATAATTTATAATCTGCTTTTTTACGTAATCTATGTAATTCATATAAATTTTTACTTGCTTTCATCTTTTCATACTTTATTAAGCAATCTCTAACTTGCCTATGTTCAGAAACATATTTTTTCCCTTCTGCTTCATATTCCCACTTTTGTTTAAGTTTAAATCCTGAAATTTCTTCTAACCATAAGAGAGCATAGGAATAAGCACTATAATATGCCCTATTTATTATTGTTCCATCTACTGCACGAGATTCAATATCTGGTTTTATATACATTGCCTTATTCTCTTCCAGCAATAAGGTAAATTTATATAATTGGTATTGAGGATATTTTTCTATGTTCATGGTATCACTTCAGTTATCAAATTCATTCTTTGAGAACTCAATGATCTTACAATAAATCCTAATACTCAATCATTCATTTCAAAAACATAGTATATAATGTTATCGATTTTTAAATTGAATATTATTGCTTTAAATCAATTTTATAGACTAATCAGAATATTTTTTTAGATATAGTAAACTATATTTGACTTGTTATATTATAACGAAACAAATAAATTGTATTTTCATCATTGAATTGATTTTCATCGAAAAAATTTTAGAAATATAATATCCCATTAGATAATTATAAATAATTTTAAAAATAGACTATTTTTATTAATTTAAAATAAAAAATTATTATTTAACTTATTTTACTTTTTGCAGTGGTATCATGAGAAGGAAAATAAAGACTCTATTTATGACAGTGGGAACAGGAGTTAATCCAAATTCAGATGAGGAGAGCTATCAAAGATTGGCTAAGGTATTATACAATTCAATTAACAAGATCTCTCCAGACTATATAGTGTTCTTTGCCTCAGAAATATCAATGAATACAATCGATTATGTTAAGGAACTCTTTGAGGCTGATGATGATGTATTCATTGAAGGTGAAGACTATGAAATTGCTATTTTAAATGATATAGACAGTTTCAATGACTGCTTTGAAGCATTTGAAAGAATGGTATGGAAATTCAACATCTTATCCGAAGACAAGCATGAAATTATCATGGATTACACTTCCGGAACCAAAACCATGTCCGCTGCAATGGCTTGCTGCGGCATGTTCTATTCAGTGGACCTTATCAGTGTTACTGGAGACAGGAAGAATGGAACAGTATCCCTTGGTACAGAAACAATAAAGTATCAAAACCTCTATAAGGTCTATGACAAGTTTTCGCTAATGAGAGTCAGGAATTACTTCAATGCAAACAGATTTTACACTGCAAGTGAAATATTGGAAAAAATAGTTGATGAAAGCATTCACACAGAAGATCTTATGAATCTTTCCAATGCATATTATGCATG